>VFQR01000766.1_pt1 | contig 33900 bp, 36 predicted proteins | sample 3512321 | NCBI WGS metagenome assembly VFQR01 (sample SAMN10412374, study PRJNA504923) | tailings metagenome | isolation source: Relicate 3 Philex TSF1 revegetated site | place: Philippines: Tuba, Benguet | collected 2017-08-29 | reverse complement strand
GGTGGGCCGAGCCAGGCCAGCGCGGCGATGGTGAGAAGGGCAGCCGCGCCGACCGCCCCCCAAAACAGCGCGAGCGCTCGAAGGCCCGGAATCCGCATGGGAGCGGGCCTACGCGGCGTTAGCGCTGGGCGCGCTGCCGCGTGCCGCCGGCGGCCGCCAGGTTGCGCAGGAACTGCACGGCCTGCTGGAGCTGGTGGTCGGTTTCCGGCTTGGTCGGGTCGAAGGCCGGGGCGCCTTCGGCCGGCATGCGCTGCACGCGGTCGGCGACGCCCGCGGGCAGGTTCAGCGGGGGCGGCGTCGGCTGTGGCTGCGCGACCTGGCCGCCGCCTTCGTTGCGGAGCGACCGGCGCAGGTCGGCCTCGCGGTCGCGCTGCGGGGCGCCCGGCTCGGGCCGGGCGGCGAGCACCTCGATATCGGGCTCGATCCCCGTCGCCTGGATGGAGCGGCCGGAGGGCGTGTAGTAGCGCGCCGTGGTGAGACGGATCGCGCCCTGGCCGGGGATCGGCATGACGGTCTGCACGCTGCCCTTGCCGAAGCTCTTCACGCCCATCACCACCGCGCGGCGGTGATCCTGGAGCGCGCCGGCGACGATCTCGCTGGCGCTGGCCGAGCCGCCGTTGATCAGCACGACCATCGGCAGACCCTGGGCGATGTCGCCGGCGCGCGCGTTCCAGCGCTGCGCGTCCTCGGCGCGGCGGGCGCGGGTGGAGACGATCTCCCCCTGCTCCAGGAAGTCGTCCGAGACCTGCACCGCCTGGTCGAGCAACCCGCCCGGGTTGTTGCGGAGGTCGAGGATCAGGCCCTTGAGATTGGTGCCGGCCTGCTGGCGCATCTGGGCGATCGCGCGGCGCAGCGCGGCTTCGGTCTGCTCGTTGAAGGCGGAGAGGCGGACATAGGCGATGTCGTTGCCTTCCAGGCGGAAGCGCGCGACCTGCGGGCGGATCACGTCGCGCGTCAGCGTGATCTCGACGGGCTGGCGCTCGCCCTCGCGGCGGATGGTGAGGCGGATCGAGGTGCCGCGCTCGCCGCGCATCTGGTCCACCGCGTCCTGCAGCGTGAGGCCCTGGGTGGTCTGGCCGTTGAGATGGGTGATGACGTCGCCGGGCCGCACGCCCGCGCGGGCCGCCGGCGTGTCGTCGATCGGGCTGATCACCTTGACGTAGCCGTTCTCCTGCGTGACCTCGATGCCGAGGCCGCCGAACTCGCCGCGCGTCTGCACCTGCATGTCGCGGAAGCTGCGCGGGTTCATGTAGGAGCTGTGCGGGTCCAGCCCTTGGAGCATGCCGTTGATCGCGTTCTCGATCACGTCGCGATCGCTGACCGGCTCCACGTATTCGGCGCGGACGCGCTCGAAGATGTCCCCGAAGAGGTTGAGCAGCCGGTAGGTCTCGCCGCGCCCGCCATCCTGGGCCCAGGCCTGGATGGTGGGGACGGCGAGCATCGGCCCGATCGCGGCGCCGGCCAGGAAGGCGGCCCCCACCGCGCCGAAGGTCCACCAGCGGCGGCCCGAAGCGGGTGGCGCCGCGGTCGGCGCGGTCTGGACGCGCGGCGTCCCGGTGTCCGGCACCCGCGCGCCCCGCTGAGACTGGTCCTGCCTGTCGGCCATGCGATCACCCGATTCCCGAACAGCCCGCCCCGCGCGCCAAGGGGCTAACCACGCGCGGCGAACCAGGGGCGCGGATCCACCGCCTGCCCGCCACGGCGCAACTCCACATAGAGCGAAGCACCCGCTCCGCCAGTCCCCAAGACGCCGACCGGCTCGCCCGCCAACAGCCGCCGTCCGGCCGCCACGTCAAGCCGGGCGAGCCCGGCCAGGACGAAATGGTATCCCCCGCCGCAATCCACAATCAACAACAGCCCGTAGGATCGAAAAGGCGCCGCAAAGGCGGCTCGGCCGGAGCAGGGCGAGACGACCCGCGCGCCAGGGGCCGCCGAGAAGGTCAGGCCGCGATGCGGCCCCCCGGGCGCGGCTTCGCCATAGGTGGTGCTGATGCGACCGGCCACCGGCAGGGCGCGCCCGCCGGCGGGGGTGGGCAGGGCCGATTCGCGCTGCGGCCGGGACTGGGGCTGCGCGGACTCGCGCTGCCGCGCTTCCGCCTGGCGGCGCTCGGCTTCCTCGGCCAGGCGGTGCTCGCGCGCCTCCTCGGCGGCGCGGCGGGCTTCCGCGGCGGCGCGCGCGGCGGCGTTCGCGCGCTCCGCGGCTTCCCGGCGCTGCCGCTCGCGCTCCAGCCGCTGCACGGCCTCGGCGAGGTCGCGGGCCTGGGCGGCGGCAGCCTGGGCGCGGTCCGCGGCCTGGTCCTCGGCGTCCTGCGCGCGGGCGCGCTGCTCGCGCGCCTCTTCGAGCTCCGCCTCCACGGCCGCCTCCGCCTCGCGGGCGGCGCGCTCGGCGGCTTCCAGCGCGAGCCGCTCGCGCTCGGCCGCGGCCAGCGCACGCGACGCGGCGGCGCCGGCCTCGCGCAGCCCGGCCGCCTCGATCTCCAGCCGCCGCACCATGCCGCGCAGCACGAGCCCGCCGCGCAGCGCCTCCTCGGGCGGCGCCGGCACGGCGAGCACGGTCTCGGCCGGCCACAGCGAGAGCCGCAGCATGACCGGCAGCAGCGGGCGCAGCGCCTCGACCCTCGCGGCGAGCGCCGCCGAGGCCGCCTCGCCGGCCTCGCGCGCCGCGGCGACGCGGTCTCGGGCCGCCTCGACCTCGGCCTCGGCCTCGCGGGCGCGCGCGGCCAGCTGGACGCGGCGATCGGCGAGGCGGACTTCCTCCTCGGCGCGGCGCTGGACCTCGGCGGCGGCGGCCTCGGCGGCCTCGCGCCGCTCGCGCGCGATGCGTTCGGCCTCGCGGAGATCACGTGGGGATTGCGCCATCGCGGGCGCGACGAGGGCCAGGAGCAGGGCGAGAAGAAGCCCGCCGCGTGCTCCGCGCCCGGCCCCCAGGGCTAACCGATTGGCCGGCAAGGCTTTATCCCGCGTGTCGGCGACGATGCCATACTGCGGGATAAGCGCTTTTCGTGCAAACACTTAGCCGAGAAGCGACCGCCCCGTCATCGCCGCCGGCTGCGCCAGGCCGAGCAGCGCGAGCAGAGTGGGGGCGAGATCGGCCAGCCGGCCATCGCGGAGCGTGACACCCGCCGGCGCCCCGTGCAGCAGGACCGGGACGGGATTGGTGGTATGGGCGGTGTGCGGGCCGCCGGTCGCCGGGTCCTTCATCAGTTCGGCATTGCCGTGGTCGGCGGTTACGAGCAGGCGCCCGCCCGCCTCGGTGATCGCGGCGGCGATCCGGGCGAGCCCCGCATCCACCGCCTCGCAGGCCTTGATCGCGGCGGCGAGGCTGCCGGTGTGGCCGACCATGTCGGCGTTCGCGAAGTTCAGCACGATCAGGTCGTATGTGCCCGAGTTGATCGCCTCCACCGCCTTCGCGGCCAGCTCGGGCGCCGACATCTCGGGTCGCAGATCGTAGGTCGCGACCTTGGGGGAGGGCACCATGATCCGGTCCTCGCCGGGATAGGGCGTCTCCTCGCCGCCGTTCAGGAAGTAGGTGACGTGCGGGTACTTCTCGGTCTCCGCCATGCGGAGTTGCGCGAGCCCGGCCTTGCCCACGACCTCGCCCAGGATGTCCGCCATGGATTGCGGCGGGAACAGCGTGAGGAGGAAGCGGTTCAGCGCCGCGCTGTATTCGGTAAGGCCGGCGGCGGCGCTGAAGCGGATGGTCGGCTCGGGATCGAAGCCGTCAAAGGCGGGATCGAGGAACGCAGCCAGAATTTGCCGCACCCGGTCGGCCCGGAAATTGAAGCAGAGCAGCGCATCGCCGTGCCGCATGCCCCCGTAGTCCCCGATGGCGGCGGGCGGGAGGAACTCATCGGTCTTTCCCGCGGCGTGGCCGGCGGCGGTCGCGGCCTGCGATGTCAGGAAGCGGGCGCCCTTCGGGTTCGCCATCACGTCATAGGCTTGCCTGACGCGCTCCCACCGGTTGTCGCGGTCCATCGCGAAGTAGCGGCCGCAGACCGTGGCGATCCGGGCGCCGGCGGGCAGCGCGGCCTCGAAGCGGGCGAGATAGCCGGGCGCGGCGTCGGGGGGCGTGTCGCGGCCATCGGTCCAGGCATGGATGAGCACATCCAGCCCCGCCGCCGTCGCGGCCTTCGCCAGGGCGACCGCGTGATCCTGATGGCTGTGCACGCCGCCAGGCGAAAGAAGGCCCATCAGGTGCAGCCGGCCACCGGCGGCCCTGGCCCGTTCGACCAGCGCGGTGAAGGCCGGCAGCGTGGCGATGGACCCATCCTCGACCGCCGCGTCGATCCGCACGAGATCCTGCATCACCACGCGTCCGGCGCCGATGTTGAGATGCCCGACCTCGGAATTGCCCATCTGCCCCTCCGGCAGGCCGACATCGCGGCCGGAGGTGCGCAGGAAGGCGCGCGGCCCCTTGGCCCAGAGCGCGTCGAAGCAGGGCGTGTGCGCAAGCCGCACCGCGTTGTCGGCCTGCTCCTCGCGCCAGCCCCAGCCATCGAGGATCGCGAGCATGACGGGGCGGTGGAAGGGACGCATGGCGGGACTCCGGCGGAAACGCTGGGCGGGATGTAGCGCCCCGGGTTGCGCCAGCAAACGCATCGGGAAACTCGGGCTTCCGCGCCATATCGTTGCGGAAGTTCCGCAATCCTTGTCGGAATCCCTTACAGACGCGACGACAGGCGGCCGCGAGCCGTTCAAAATTTCCATCATATCAATGGTTTGCGGAGTTGGCGCACGCCTTGCTTATCCCCGGTTGCAGGTGGTGCGCCAAGCTCGCCCTGCGAGCGAAACAAGTGCCACCGGCCCACAGACATGGAGCCAGCCATGAAGCAACATCTCCTTGGGTCCCTGCTGGCGGCAGCGGCGCTGCTCGGCGCGCCGGGCCTCGCCGCCGCGGCGCCGATCTACGCCAGCGCGCTCGTGACCTCGTCCGATGTCACCGCCTTCGGCAGCGGGAACGTGACCGGGGCGCCGGATGGCGGCGGCCTGTTCCTCGGCCCGACCTTCGACCCGCCGGCGCGGCCGGGCACCTTCACCGTGTCCTTCGTCACGCCGCTCGCGGCCGATCCCGGTGGGCCCGACCTCGTCATCGTCGAGATCGCGAGCTCCGCCAACGAGACCTTCAACGTGGAGGTGAGCTCGGACGGCGTGGCCTTCACGCTGCTCGGCGAATTCAGCGCCACGAACAACCAGGTCGAGTTCGGCGCCTTCACCGGCCCGGTCGCGCAGGTGCGGCTGACCAACACCAGCACCGCGGTGTCGGCCGATATCGACGCGATCTACGGCAATGCCGCTTACACGGCGGTGCCGGAGCCGGCCAGCCTGGCGCTGCTCGGCCTCGCCGTTGCCGGCTTCGCCGCCTTCCGTCGCCGGCCGGCCTGACCGGGGACGGCGCTAATCCGGGTCCTGCGGGGCCCGGCTCAGCGCCGCCACCTCCGCGCGCAGCGCGCGGATCTCGGCCAGCAGGAGTTGCTGGTCGAGGTGCGCCTCGCTGCGCGCTGCCTCGGTCGCGGCCTGGGCGGCGGCGAGGCTCGGCCCCTCGCGCTGCGCGCGCAGCGTCTGGATGCTGTCCACGATCACCCCGATGAACAGGTTCAGCACCACGAAGGTGGCGATCAGGATGAAGGGCACGAAGAACATCCAGGCCAGCGGCTGCTGCGCCAGGATCGGGCGCACATTCGCCTCCGACCAGCTTTCCAGCGTCATCATCTGGAACAGCGTGTAGAGGCTGAGGCCGAGCGTGCCGAAGCGCTCGGGGAGGATATCCCCGTAGAGCTTCGTCGCCATCACGGCGAAGACGTAGAAGATCAGCCCCATCAGCAGCACGATCGAGCCCATGCCCGGCAGCGCGTGCAGCATCGCCTCCACCACGTGGCGAAGGCTCGGCACCACCGAGATGAGGCGCAGCACGCGCAGGATGCGCAGCGCCCGCAGCACCGAGAGCGGCCCGGTCGCCGGCAGCCAGGCGATCGCGATGATGATGAAGTCGAAGAGCCCCCAGGGATCGCGGAAGAAGCGGCCGCGGAAGGCGTAGATGCGGAACGCGACCTCGGCGGTGAAGACCACGAGCAGCGCGGTATCCAGGAAGGTCAGCAGCCCGCCCCAGCCCGCCATGACAGTCTCGCTGGTCTCGAGCCCGAGCAGCACAGCGTTGAGCAGGATCAGCGTGACGACGGTGTTCTGGAACCCCGCCGACAGGATGAGGCGCACCGCGCGCGCACGGGGGGTGGCGGCCGAATCGGCCGTGGTCAGCACTTCCTGCATCGAATCGGGCCTGGATGGAGCGCGCAGGGAATGGCGTGGCGGGCGGCGGCTTTCAAGCCCGTCAGAGGATCAGCGCCGGCACGCCGAAGATGCTGCGGTGGAAGTGCAGCAGCGCCGCCCAGAGTACGAAGCCGACCACCGGCGGCATCCAGCCGGTCTCGGACAGCACCAGCCGGTTTCGCCCGGCCAGGATGGCGCCGAAGGGCAGGATGGAGGTCTGCCCCGCGAAGGCCGCCCAGGCGTCGCCGTGCCGCCGCGCCAGCTTCGCGTCGATCGAGGGCATCCCCGCCAGCGCCGTCAGCGCGAAGCTGCCGAAGAACACCAGGCTCGCAGTGTCCCCGTTCGCGACGGTGTGGATCAGGCCCCAGAGCGCGAAGGACCACAGCATCGGATGGCGCGTCACGCGCTGGATGCCGCGCGGCTCCTCGCCAAGACCCTTGTTCCCCACCGCCGTCGGGTTGCGCTTGTGGGATGCCATGAACAGCACGAAGGCCGGCAGCATGAGGATGGCGAGGACCCAGCGGAGCCAGGCCGGCGCCGCCCAGAGGAAGGTCGTCTCGGCATTGGTCCAGGCGGAGACCAGCAGGAAGATCGCGGCGAATGAGGCGGCGGAGAAGCCGATCATGAAGCGCGTCTCGCCCACCGCACCCACGACCGCGTCGCGCAGCCGCGTGCCGGAGACGCCGAGATGGAGGAAGAGCCAGAGGGCGGCGGCGAGGATCAGCAGGGTCATGCGCGGAGGCTACCTCGCCCGACCATCCAAAGTCTCCCTCCCCCCGGGGCGGCCCCCTTCGCCGCTTGCCGGGGGGGGCCGGCGCTCGTGTCCCGATCCGAAGTTCGCCGCCAGTGCAGCGAACTTCGCGGGCAGGACCCTAGCTTCAGTTTTCAGTGGCCTGCGTGTCCGCTCCGTTCGCTGCGAAGGGCAGCGAACGTCGCGGGCAGGACACTACCCGAACACCTCGAAATCGTTATTGGTCAGGCCGGTGACGCCCTGGAGCGTCGCGATATGCACCGCCGCGGCCCCGCCGGCGCCGTCCGCGTCCCAGCGGAGCACGCCGTTGTCGGTATCGAACAGGAAGGTGCCGAGCCCCGCCACCGCCGCCACCGGCGCCGCGTTCGAGATCACCTGGATGTCCAGCAGCTGGTTGCCGGGCGAGATGCCGTTCGCCACGAAAACGGATGCCTCGATCGCGATGATGTCGGTGCCCGTCAGGAAATCGCTGACGACGTCGCGGTCGGTGGCGAGGTTGCTGAACAGGAAGAAGTCCTTGTCGGCGCCGCCGCTCACGCGGTCAACGCCGGAGCCGCCGCGGATCCAGTCGGTGCCGAAGCCGCCGGCCAGCTGATCGGCGCCGAGCCCGCCATCGAGGCTGTCGTCGCCCTCGCCGCCCGAGACGATGTCGTTGCCGGCATCGCCGTTCAGCACGTCGCTGCCTTCGCCGCCATCCATCGTATCGGCCGCCGCCCCGCCGCTCGCGACGTCGTCGCCGCCGCCGGCGAGGATCGCGTCGAAGCCGTTGCCGCCGGTGATGACGTCGCTGTCGTCGCCGCCATCCATGATGTCGTTGCCGTTGCCGCCCGAGAGCGTGTCCTCGCCCTTGCCGCCATCGAGGATGTCGTTGCCGATGCCGCCATCCACCAGGTCGAGCCCCTCGCCGCCGCCGAGCGTGTCGTCGCCGGCCTCGCCGAACACCTGGTCGTCGCCGAAGCTGCCATTGGCCACATCGTTGCCGGCGCCGCCGAACACCGTGTCGTTGTCCTCGCCGCCATCCATCGCGTCGGCGCCGAGGCCGCCGAGCAGCAGGTCGAAGCCTTGGCCGCCGAGCACCACATCGTTGCCGTCGCCGCCATCGACCGTGTCGGCATCCTCGCCGCCATCCAGGATGTCGGCGCCGAGGCCACCGAGCAGCAGGTCGTCGCCCTGGTCGCCGCGCAGGTTGTCGGCGCCGCCGCGGCCCTCGATCCGGTCATGGCCTTCGAGGCCACGGATGTTGTCGGCGAGTTCGGTCCCGATCAGCGTATCCGCGCCATCGGTGGGGAAGAAGGGCATGTTGCTCTCCGCTGTCTGAGGCCGTTGCGTCGGCCATGCGGGGAACGCCTTTTCGGCAGCTTTATTCCGATCATTCCGCAGAATTCGCCAACCGCCGCACCGACCGCCCGCATGACGGGCGCCGGGCATGGCTGGGACAGCGGACCCAGCAACGCGAACGGAATGCCTTGCCTCGGCCGTTCCCATGGCCGACAAGCTGCGCGATGCTGCGGCGCAGCAATCTCGGCCTGTCATCGGCGGATGCGGGCTCCAGGAGGGCAGGATGAAGCCACCGCGAAAGCCCAGGGCGACAGCCGGCGCGCGCGCGACGGTGCTGGTGGATCTCGCCTTCCAGGGCGGCGGCGCGCATGGCGCCTTCACCTGGGGTGTGGCCGACCGCCTGCTGGAGGAGGAGTGGCTGGAGATCGAGGGCATCTCCGGCACCTCGGCCGGTGCGATGAACGCGGCGGTGCTCGCCGGCGGCTATGCCAGGGGCGGCCGCCAGGGCGCGCGGGAGGCGCTCGCCACCTTCTGGCGCCGAGTCTCGGATGCGGCGCGGTTCAGCCCGTTCCAGCGCGGGCCGGTGGACATGATGTTGGGCCGCTGGACGCTCGACAACTCGCCCGCCTTCCTGATGATGGATTTCCTCGCCCGCATCATCTCGCCCTATGACGTGCCGAGCTTCGGCGGCAACCCGCTGGCGGAGATCCTGAGGGAGAGCGTGGATTTCCCCGCGCTCGCGGACGGCCCGATCAAGGTCTTCGTCACGGCCACCAATGTCCGCACCGGCCGCGCGCGCGTCTTCCGCAACCACGATGTCAGCCCGGACGCGCTGCTCGCCTCCGCCTGCCTGCCGCAGCTCTTCCAGGCGGTCGAGATCGATGGCGAGCCCTATTGGGATGGCGGCTTCGCCGGCAACCCGACGCTGTTCCCGCTGGTGAACGAGCTGACCTCCGACGACACCATCCTGGTGCCGATCAACCCGATCATGCGCCCGGGCACGCCGCGTACCGCGCGCGACATCCTGGATCGGGTGAACGAGATCTCCTTCAACTCCGTCGCGCTGAAGGAGATGAAGATGCTGGCGCTGCTGCGCCGCACCGCGGATCCGGGCTCGGCCGAGGGCGCGGCCTGGGCGCGGATGCGCATGCACCTGGTGACGAACGATATCGTGGTGAACCTCGGCTACTCCTCGAAGCTCAACGCCGAATGGGCCTTCCTCCAATGGCTGTTCGAGGAAGGCCGCAAGGCGGCCGATGCCTTCCTCGCCCAGCATGGCGAGGCGATCGGCCACCGCTCCACGGTGGATTTCGACAAGCTGCTCGAAGGGGTCTGATGCGATGTGCACGAAGGCTGCGCCTTCGTGCCCTCAGACACCGGCGCCGCTCCGCGGCTTGGCTTCGCGGCACTCGCCGCGGGCCGCATTCGCGGCCTCGGCCTGCTTCGCAGGCCGCAGGTCGGACCATTGTGAAGAGGGTATGGGGAATGGGCCTTCTCGGAATCCTCGCGGGCCTCGCGCTCCTCGTCTGGCTCGCCTATCGCGGCTGGAGCGTTCTGCTGCTCGCACCCGGCGCCGCGCTCATCGCCGCGGCCTTCGCCGGCGAGCCGCTGCTGGCGCATTGGACGCAGACCTTCATGGGCAGCGCGTCACGCTTCTTCGCGCAGTTCTTCCCGCTCTTCCTGCTCGGCGCGCTGTTCGGCAAGCTGATGGAGGACACCGGCGCGGTGAAGGCGATCGCGGACTTCATGACGGAGAAGCTGGGCACCGCGCGCGCGGTGCTCGCGGTGGTGCTGGCGGGCGCGATCGTGACCTATGGCGGCGTCAGCCTCTTCGTCGCCTATTTCGTGCTCGCCCCGATGGCCGCCGCGCTGTTCCGCGCCGCCGACATCCCGCGCCGCCTGATGCCGGCGGCGGTCTGCCTCGGCAGTTCCACCTTCACCATGTCGGCGCTGCCGGGCACGCCGGCCATCCCCAACACCATCCCGATGCCCTTCTTCGGCACCACGCCCTTCGCGGCACCCGGCCTCGGCATCATCGCCTCGGGCGTCATGCTCGGGATCGGCCTGTGGTGGCTGAACCGGCGCGAGGCCGAGGCGCGGCGGAACGGCGAGGGCTTCGGGGATGACCCGCGCGGCGGCATCGCTTCGGCGGCGGTGGATGACGACGTTGTGCGCGAGCGCGCGGTCGCCTCGCGGGAATTCGATCCGGCCGAGATCCATCGCAGCGCCGAATCCCCGCGCGACCTGCCGATCCTGTTCGCCGCGCTGCCGCTGGTCGTCGTCGTGCTGGTGAACCTGGTGATGTCCTTCGTGGTGCTGCCGCGGATGGACACCGCCTTCCTCGCCGAGCCGCGCTGGGGCGGGATCACGCTTGCCTCCGTCGCCGGCGTCTGGGCGGTGGCGACCGCGCTCGCCGCGGCGATCGTCGTGCTGCTGGTCCTGGCCGGGCGCCGCCTGCCCTCCGTCCGCAAGACGATGGATGCCGGCGCCAACGCCGCCGTGCTGCCGGTGATCAGCGTGGCGAGCCTGGTCGGCTTCGGCGCGGTGGTCGCCGCGATGCCCGCCTTCGACGCGGTGCGCGACTGGGTGCTCGGCATCGGCGGCGGCCCGCTGGTCTCGCTCGCCGTCGCGACGAATGTGCTGGCCGCGCTGACCGGCTCGGCCTCGGGCGGCCTGACCATCGCGCTGGAGGCGCTCGGCCCCACCTACATGACGCTGGCGCGGGAGCTTTCGATCGATCCCGGCCTGATGCACCGCATCGCGGTGATCGGCGCCGGCACGCTCGACATCCTGCCGCACAACGGCGCGGTGATCACGCTGCTGGCGGTGTGCGGCTGCACGCACAAGGAAAGCTACCTCGACATCGTGATGGTCGCGATCGTGAGCTCGATCGCGGCGCTCGCCACGGTGATCATCCTGGGGAGCCTGCTCGGCTCGTTCTGAGCGCCCCTTCCCCGCTCAACGAAAGCCCCCTCCCCCACTTTGGGGGAGAGGGAATTTCACGCCTACCCCACCCCCAGCGCCCAAAGCAGCACGCCCTTCTGCGCGTGCAGGCGGTTCTCGGCCTCGTCGAACACCACGCTCTGCGGCCCGTCCATCACCTCGTCGGTGATCTCCTCGCCGCGATGCGCGGGCAGGCAGTGCATCACGATGGCGTCCGGCGCGGCGTGCTTGAGCAGCGCGGCGTTGAGCTGGTAGGGCGCCAGAAGGTTGTGGCGCTGGCGCACGCTGGTCTTCTCGTCGCTCATCGAGACCCAGGTATCGGTCACCACGCAGCGCGCGCCGCGGACGGCGGCGACGGGATCGGAGGTGAGCTCCACCGCCGCGCCCTGGCCGCGCGCCCAATCCACCAGCGCCGCGGGCGGCGCCAACTCCTTCGGCGTCGCGATGCGGAGCCGAAAATCGAAGCGCGCGGCCGCCTGGAGGAAGCTTTGCGCGACGTTGTTGCCATCGCCGGTCCAGGCCACGGTCTGCCCGGCGATGGGGCCGCGATGTTCCTCGAAGGTCATCACATCGGCCATGATCTGGCAGGGATGCGAGACATCGGTGAGGCCGTTGATCACCGGCACCGTCGCGTGTTCCGCCAGCTCCCGCATCTTCTCCACGCGGTCGGTGCGCAGGATGATCGCATCCACGTAGCGCGACAGGACGCGCGCGGTGTCCGCCGGGCTCTCGCCGCGACCAAGCTGGGTGTCCTTCGACGAGAGCGTGACCACCTCACCGCCAAGCTGGCGGATGCCGACCTCGAAGGAGACGCGGGTGCGCGTGCTCGGCTTCTCGAAGATCATCGCGACATGCTTGCCGGCAAGCGGCCTGCCCGCGACCTCGCCGCGCTTCGCCCGCGCGCCGAGATCGAGCATGCCGCGCAGCGTCCGCGCGTCGAAATCCATGATCTCGAGGAAGTGGCGGGGCGCCGCTGGCCCCCCGCCGGCCACCTTCAACGCCGCACTCACTGCGCGGCGACTCGCGCCGGCGTCAGGCGCAGGCAGGCGCGGTCGAGCAGCGCGACGGCCTCGTCCACATCGGCCTCGGTGATGATCAGCGGCGGCGCGAGCCGCAGCACGTTCATCCCCGCCGCGACGGTCAGCAGCCCCTCCTCCACCGCCGCGTCCTGCAGCGCCGTGTTGGTGACCGCCTCGCGCAGCTTGAGCCCGACCAGCAGCCCGGCCCCCTGCACGCCCTCGACCACGTCCGGATGGCGTCGCGCGACGCCCTCCAGCCCGCGCCAGAGATGCCGCGCCACGCGGTCCACCTGGTCGAGGAAGCCGGGCGCCAGGATCACGTCCAGCACGGCGTTGCCCGCCGCGCAGGCCAGCGGCCCGCCGCCATAGGTGTGGCCATGCGTGCCGGGCTTGAGGTGCTTGCCGACATGCTCCTTGGCGAAGACCGCGCCGAGCGGGAAGCCGCCGCCGATGCCCTTCGCCGAGGACATCACGTCCGGCTCGATCCCCGCCCATTGATGCGCCCAGAGCTTGCCGCTCCGCCCCATGCCGGTCTGCACCTCGTCGAGCGCGAGCAGCAGCCCGAACTCGTCGCAGACGGCCCGCAAGTCCTGCAGGAAGCGCAGGCTGGCCGGGCGCACGCCGCCCTCGCCCTGGATGGGCTCGATCAGGATGCCCGCCGTCGCCGGCGTGATCGCATCGCGCACCGCGTTCATGTTGCCGAAGGGCACATGGTCGAAGCCGTCCACCGGCGGGCCGAAGCCGGCGAGGTATTTCGCGTTGCCTGTCGCCGAGATCATCGCCAGCGTGCGCCCGTGGAAGGCGCCCTCGAAGCAGATCATCCGGTAGCGCTCGGGATGGCCGTTCTCGGCGTGGTATTTCCGCACCGCCTTGACCATGCCCTCGTTCGCCTCGGCGCCCGAGTTGCAGAACAGCACGCTGTCCGCGAAGGACGCCTCGACATGGCGCCGCGCCAGCTCCTCGGCCTGCGGGACGCGGTAGAGGTTGGACACGTGCATGACCTTGGCGGCCTGCTCGGCGATCGCCTGCACCAGGTGCGGGTGGCCGTGGCCGATGGAGGAGGTCGCGATGCCCGCGCCGAAATCGAGGAATCGTCGCCCGTCTTCCGTCCACAGACGCGCACCCTCGCCCCGCGCGAAGGCGAGGTTGGCGCGGTTGTAGTTCGGCATCAGGGCGGGGATCACGGTGTCCTCGCTTCCTCTCCAGCTCCGCGCGGCCGGACCGGCGACATGCCTCCGGGAGGCGCGGAAGCCGCGAAACATGCCCGACTCCGGCCACAGGGTCAAAATTGATCCCGGGGTGGAGGCATGCGCGCACCGAGGGTCGCCTCGGCATTCCCGCGGTGGCACAAGGGCCGCATGACGGAACGACGGAAGCCGCGCCCCGCCGGCCCGCCGCCCGATGCCGCGAAGCTGCGGGAGGTGGCGATCGCCCATCTCGCCCGCTTCGCCGCGACCGAGGCCGGGCTCCGCCGCGTGCTCGCCCGCCGGGTGGATCGCTGGGCGCGGGAGGCCGAGGCCGAGCGCCAGGCGGAGGTCGCCGAGCGCGCCGCCGCGGCCCGCGCCGCCGCTGCCGATGTCGCCAAGCGCCTGGTCGCGGAAGGCGCGGTGGACGACAAGGGCTTCGCCGAGAGCCGCGCCCGCCGCCTCCTGCGGGGCGGCCGCTCCCGCCGCGCCACGCTCGCGCATCTGCGCGGGAAGGGCGTGGATGCCGAAACCGCCAGCGCCAGCCTGCCCGAGGGCGAGGAAGCGGAGCTGGATGCCGCGCTCGCCTTCTGCCGCCGCCGGCGGATCGGCCCCTTCGCCGTCGCGGAGCCGACGCCCGAGGCGCGTCGGAAGGCACTGGGCGCGCTCGCGCGCGCCGGCTTCGGCGGCGCGGTCGCCGGCCGCGCGCTCCGCATGGACCCGGCCGAGGCCGATTCCCGCCTCATCGCGGCGCGGCAGGGCTGATGGAACCCGACCACCGCCGCGTCATCTTCACCCGCGATGGCGTGCTGCGCGGCGCGCGCACCAGCCTGCCGCTCTGGATCGGCATGGTGCCCTTCGGCCTGGTCATCGGCGTGCTCGCCGAGGCGAAGGGGCTTTCCTTCGCCGAGCAGTTCCTGATGAGCGCGCTGGTCTATGCCGGCGCCGCGCAGCTTCTCGCCCTGGAACTCTGGACCGAGCCCGTCGCGATCGGCGCGATGATCGTGGCCGCGCTCGTCGTGAACATCCGCATGGCGCCGCAGGGCGCGGCGCTGGCCTCCTGGCTCGACCGCCTGCGCGGGCTGCGGCTGTGGGGGACGCTGGCGACGCTGGTGGACCATTCCTTCGCGCTCTCGGTGCAGGAACAGCGGCGCGGCGGGCGGGATGCCGGCTTCCTGCTCGGGGTCGGGGTCGCGATCTGGGCGGTGTGGATCGTGACGCCCTCGGTCGGCTACCTCGCGAGCAGCATCGTGAGGCTGCCGCCCGGGCATCCGCTGTTCTTCGCCTCGGTCGCCGCCTTCCTCTCGATCCTGGTCGGGCTGTGGCGCGGGCCGCGGGCGGATCTGGCGCCATGGGCGGTGGCGGCGGTGGTGGCCGTGCTGGCGCAGAGGGCGGGCCTGCCGATCCCGCTGCCGCTGCTGGCGGGCACCTTCGCGGGCGCGGCCGTGGGTGCCTGGATCGAGCTGCGCGCCAAGGCGCGCCCGTGATGGAGCTCCGCGGCGATGTCCTGCTGGCGATCCTCGGCATGGCGGTGGTGACCTATGCCTGCCGTGCCGGCGGCTACGCCATCCTGCGCAGCGTCCGCCCGCCCGCCTTCGTGGACGCCATGCTGCGCCACCTGCCGGGCGCCCTCTTCATGGCCTATGTCGCGCCGCCCCTGCTGAATGGCGGTCTCGCCGCCTGGATCGGGGGGGCGGCGGTGGTCGCGACCCAGCTCCTCACGCGGGACATGGGCCTCGCCATCATCGCCGGCGTGGCAGGCGTGTGGGGCGCGCAGGCGCTGCTCTCGTGACTCTGCTTGACCACGCCCCGCCGCCATCCGCATATGTCCCGCATGACGTTTCGGCCGCGTGCTCCCGCCCGAATTATCTCCCCGGTCCTCGCCTGAGGGCCGGGCCTGAGCCGCATCCCGCCGACACCGCGGCCCGCTGACCGGGCCGCCCGAGACACACCGCCATGAACGACGCCCCCGACACCGCCCGCGACTATCGCGGCACGGTCATCCTGCCGAAGACCGACTTCCCCATGCGCGGCGACCTGCCGAAGCGCGAGCCCGACTGGCTCGCCCGGTGGGAGAAGCAGGGCCTCTGGGAGAAGCTGCGCAGCAGGTCGAAGGGCCGCCCGCCCTTCGTGCTGCATGACGGCCCGCCCTATGCCAACGGCCCGCTGCATATCGGCACCGCGCTGAACAAGATCCTCAAGGACGTGGTCAATCGCGCCGCCCAGATGGCCGGCTTCGACGCCAACTACGTCCCCGGCTGGGACTGCCACGGCCTGCCGATCGAATGGAAGGTCGAGGAGGAGTATCGCGCGAAGAAGAAGAACAAGGACGAGGTCCCGACCCTCGACTTCCGGGCCGAATGCCGCCGCTATGCCGAGCATTGGCTCGGCGTGCAGCGGGACGAGTTCAAGCGCCTCGGCGTCGCGGGCGACTGGGCCGGGCGCTACGCCACGATGGATTTCGGCTCGGAAGCCGTGATCGCCGAGGAGATCGGGCGCTTCCTCCAGAACGGCTCGCTCTATCGCGGCCTGCGGCCGGTGATGTGGAGCCCGGTGGAGAAGACCGCGCTCGCCGAGGCCGAGATCGAATACCACGACCATGTCTCGCCCACGCTCTGGGCCCGCTTTCGCGTCACGCGCGGCGGCGCGAAGGATGTTCGGGACGCCAGCGTGGTGATCTGGACCACGACGCCCTGGACCATCCCCGGCAACCGCGCCGTCGCCTATGGGCCGGAGATCGATTACGCGCTCGTCCACGTCGAGGGCGTGGCCGAAGGCAGCTTCCTCAAGGTCGGCGAGACCCTGCTCGTCGCCTTGGCCCTGCTGCCGCAATTCGAGAAGGATGCCGGCCTCGGCGCGCATACGATCACGCGCGTGCTGGAGGGCGAGGAGCTCGCCGGCGTCATCACCGCGCACCCGCTGCGCAGCATGCCCGAGGCGAAAGGCGGCTACGCCTTCGACGTCCCGCTGCTGCCCGGCGATTTCGTGACGACCGAGGCCGGCACCGGCTTCGTCCACATCGCGCCGGGGCATGGCGAGGACGACTTCAACCTCGGCCGCGCGCACAACCTGCCGATCCCCGAGACCGTCGCCGACGATGGCAGCTTTACCAGTCACGCGCCCGGCTTCACCGGCCTGCATGTGTTCAAGGCGCATGACGCCGTCTATGCCGCCTGCGAGGCGCTGGGCACGCTCGTCGCGAAGTCGAAGCTGACGCACAGCTACCCGCATAGCTGGCGCTCCAAGAAGCCCGTCATCTTCCGCGCCACGCCGCAATGGTTCATCGCGATGGATGACGAGAACGCCATCCGCGCGAAATCGCTCGCGGCGATCGCCGCGACGCATTTCGTGCCCGATATCGGCCGCAACCGCATCGGCAGCATGGTGCAGAACCGCCCCGACTGGTGCATCAGCCGCCAGCGCGCCTGGGGCGTGCCGATCCCGGTCTTCGTCTCGAAACAGTCGGGCGAGCCGCTGCGCGACCAGGCGATCATGGACCGCGTCTGCGCCGCCTTCCGCGAGGAAGGGGCGGACGCCTGGTACAAGCCCGGCGCCGCGCAACGCTTCCTCGGGCCCGACCGCAACGCGGCCGACTACGAGCAGGTGATGGACATCGTGGATGTCTGGTTCGAATCCGGCTCCACCCACGCCTTCGTGCTCGGCGCGACCGGCGGGCGCGGGCTGCCGGCCAAGGCGGATCTCTATCTGGAAGGTTCGGACCAGCATCGCGGCTGGTTCCAGTCCTCGCTGCTGGAAGCCGTTGGCACCCGCGGCGAGGCGCCGTTCAAGGCCATCCTCACGCATGGCTTCGTGCTCGACGAACAGGGCCGCAAGATGTCGAAGTCGCTCGGCAACGTGGTCGCCCCTCAGGAGGTGGTCAGCAAGACCGGCGCCGACATCCTGCGCCTCTGGGTGATGAACACCGACGTCACCGAGGACCAGCGCATCGGCAAGACCATCCTCGAGCAGCAGGCCGAGCTCTATCGCCGCATCCGCAACACGCTGCGCTGGCTGCTCGGCAACCTCGACGGCTTCGAGGAGGCCGAGAAGGTCCCGCACGACCAGCTCCCCGAACTGGAACGCTGGGTGCTGCATCGGCTGTCCGAGCTGGATGCGAAGCTGCGCCAGGCGCAGGCGACGCATGACTGGACCGGCGTCTATCCCGAGATCCACGCCTTCTGCGCGGCCGACCTCTCGGCCTTCTACTTCGACATCCGCAAGGATTCCCTTTACTGCGACGCACGTGATTCGCACCGCCGGCGTTCGGCGCGGACCGTCATCGACATCCTGCATCGCTGCCTGACGACCTGGCTCGCGCCGGTGCTGGTGTTCACGGCGGAGGAGGCGTGGCTCGCGCGCTTCCCCGAGGCCGAGAGCGTGCATCTGCAGGACTGGCCGGCGATCCCGGCGACCTGGCAGGACGAGGCTCTTGGGGCAAAGCTCGGGAGAATCCGAGAGGCGCGCGGTATCGCCACCGCGGAGCTGGAGACGGCGCGGCGCGGCGGCCTGATCGGCGCCTCGCTCCAGGCCAGGGTGACGCTGGCCGGCGAGGCCTTCGCCGACCTCTCCGACGAAGCCTGGGCGGAGGTGCTGATCGTCTCCCAGGTCGCGCTGGAATCGGGCGCGGTGGCCAAGGCCGAGGTGGCGGTGGCACCGGGCACCAAATGCGACCGCTGCTGGCGCGTGCTGCCGGAAGTGGGTCAGTCCCAGGCGCATCCGACGCTCTGCCGGCGCTGCGAGGCGGTCGTCGAGGGGATGGGCACGTGACGCCGATCGGCTGGTCCATCCCCGCCCGGCGCGGGAGGGACCGCGTCTGATGCTCCGCCCTGGTCTTCTGCTGGCCGCGGTGATCCTCGTCGCCGACCAGGCCTCGAAATTCTACATGCTCGAGATCCTCCGCCTGCCGAAGGTCGGCCATATCCCGCTCTTCGCCGCCGGGCCCTTCGGCTTCGACCTGACCATGGTCTGGAACCGCGGCGTCACCTTCGGGATGTTCGCCGGGGATTCGCCCTGGACCCAGCCCGTCCTCGGCGCGGTGGCCCTGGTGATCGCGGCCATCCTGCTCCGCTGGATGGCCCGCGCCGAGACGCGCGGCATCGCCCTCGCCCTCGGCGCCATCATCGGGGGCGCGGTCGGGAACGTGATTGACCGGGTCCGCTTCGGTGCGGTCGCCGACTTCCTCGATGCCCATGCCTGGGGCTGGCACTGGTATGTGTTCAACATCGCCGACGCCGCCATCGTGCTCGGGGTCGTGACGCTGGTGGCCGATGCCTTGTTCCGGCCGTCCGGGAAGGCTAATCCAGCCCCATGAGCCGCATCCTCCTTGCCCTGCCGCTGCTGCTGGCGCTGGCCGGCTGCGGCCCGGATACCGCCCGGAGCCTGGGCTTCACCCGGGACCCGCCCGACGAGTTCCAGGTCACCACCCGCGCGCCCCTTTCCATGCCGCCCCGACTCGGCGAGCTCCCGACGCCCACCCCGGGCGCGCAGCGCCCGCAGGATAGCCGCTCCGCCGCCTCGATCCTCGCCCCCGGCGCCAGCGGCGCCGCCCCGACGGCCGCCGAGCAGGCCCTGATTGCCCGCGCCGGCGGCCCGGTGGATGACGATGTGCGGCGGCGGGTGGACGAGGAGAGCCTGCGGCTCGACCGGCCGCAGCAGGGGGTGGTGGACAGCCTGATGTTCTGGCGCGACCCGCCGACGCCGGGCGTCGCGGTGGATCCGTCCCGCGAAACCCAGCGGCTGCGCGAGAACGCGGCGCTCGGGCGCGACAGCACCGAGGGCGACACCCCGGTGGTCCAGCCGCGCGAGCGCGGCCTGCTCGGGCGGCTCTTCAACTGGTAGCCGACGCGGCCGGGGGTTCCTATCTGAGGGGCTCCCTTCCGGTCCCCTTCCCGTGAGCAATCCGACCCAGCCCTCGGCGACTCCCGCCTTCCTGAACCATGACCGCCCGCCGGTGCCCGATATCGTGGTGCCGCGCGGCGTGCAGCCCTTCCACCTGCACCAGAAGCCGGTGCGCGGCCGCCTGGTGCGGCTTGGCGCGCTGGCCGAGGCGCTGCTCGGCCGCCATCCCGCGCTCGACCCCGCCGTGCTGACCCTGATGGGGGAGGCGATGGCGCTCACCGCCGCGCTGGCCAGCGCGCTGAAGTACAAGGGCTCCTTCAGCCTCCAGGCGAAGGGCGACGGCACCGTGCCGATGCTGCTCGCCGATTGCACCGAGGGCGGGGCGCTGCGCGGCTATGCGCGGGCCGATGCCGCGAAGCTCGCGGCGCTGCTGGCGGATGGGCCGCCCTCGGCCGGGGCGCTGCTCGGCAAGGGCTACCTCGCCTTCACCTGCGACCAGGGCCCCGAGATGGACCGCTACCAGGGGATCGTCGCCATCGAGGGCGCGACGCTGGCCGAGATGACCGGCCACTACTTCCGCACCTCCGAGCAGCTCCGCAGCGAGGTGCATCTCGCCTGCGCCCGGACGCCGTTCGGCTGGCGCGCCAGCGCGCTCGTGATCGAGAAGGTCGCCGGCGCCGGTGGCGTGGACCCGCAGGCCGATGAGGAGACGCAGGAAGACGCCTGGCAGACCGCCCGCGCGCTGGCCGGCACCATCACGCCGGCCGAGTTGCTCGACGACACCCTCAACGGCGAGACGCTGCTGCACCGGCTGTTCCACGCCGAGGGCCTCGCGCTCGACCGGCCGCGGGCGCTCTCCTATGGCTGCCGCTGCTCGCGCGCCCGGCTGGCGCAGGTGCTGGAAGGCTTCCCGCCCGATGACCTCGACCACATGGCGGAGGGCGGGGCGATCACCATGACCTGCGAGTTCTGCAACCTCGATTTCCGGTTCGAGCGCGACGAAGTGCAGGGCAAGGCGGGGCGGGCCTAGGTTTCGCGGGGCGCCGGATTCGCGGTAGGCTCGGCGCATGATCCCACGCCGCGCCCTGCTTCTCGGCCTGCCGCTCGCCGCCTGCGCCTCCGACGAGCCGGCGACCCTGCCGCGGCTCGTGCAGGGCTATCGGCACCTCACGCCGCTGCGGCTGAACGTGGCGGAGCTCACCATCGCGGAGCCGGCGGCCGGCGCGGTCTTCATCAGCCAGCCTGCGCCGGTGCGCCCCGATGCCGAGATGCGCCGCATGGCGGAGGAGCGCATCATCCCCTCCGGCACCAGCGGGAGCGCGCGCTTCGTGACCCGGGCGGCGGAGTTCCGGCGCGAGCGGCTGGGCGGCTCGGGCGGCATCACGGCGGTCTTCGCCGGCGAGCCCGGCGAGCGGCTGAGCTGCCGCGTCGCGCTGCTGCTCGAGGTCCGCAGCGCCGAGGGCCAGGCCGGCCAGGTGGAGGCCGAGGCGCGCCGCACCCGCACGCTCCCCGAAGGCACCTCCCAGGCGGCGCGGCAGCGCGCGGCGGAGGAGATCGTGCGCCAGGCGATGGACGACCTGAACGTCGAGTTCGAGTTCCAGCTCCGCCGCGTGCTGGGCAGCTGGCTGGTGGATGTCGCCGTGCCACCGCCAGCCGAGGTGCAACAGGAAAACCTGCCGAGGCCGAGGCCGCGATGACCGTCACCTTCAGCAATCCCGCCGGCGTGCATGCGCCCGGCGCGCGCTATTCCCACGCGGCGCTGGTGGAGGCGCCGGCCCGGCGGCTGGTGATCTCCGGGCAGATCGGCGTCGCGCCGGATGGCACGATCCTGCCGGGCGGCGAGGACCAGATCCGCCAGGCGGTCGCCAATCTCGGCGCGGTGCTGGCGGCGCATGGGATGGGGCCGCGCAACGTGGTGAAGCTCGGCGTCTTCCTGACCGACCGGGCGCTGATCCCGGCCTGGCGGGCGGAGCGGGAGAAGCTGCTCGGCGACCACGCCGCGGCGAGCACGCTGCTGATCGTGGCGGGCCTCGCCGATCCGCGCTTCGTCTTCGAGGTCGAGGCCGAGGCCATCGCCTGAACGAAGGAGAGTCGCATGCCGATGCTGTCGCGGCGCGCCGCCCTTGCGGCGGCGATCGGTGGCCTCGCGGCGGGCGCGGCCCGCGCGCAGCCCCTTCCCGAGCGGCTGCGCGGCCGCATCGCCGGGGTGGAGGGCGACCTGCTCCGGATCACGACGCGCGAGGGCGGGCAGGCGGTGGCGCGGCTCGGGGAGGCGCCGGTCTCGGCGCTGCGGCGCGTGCCGCTCGGCGAGCTGGCGCCGGGCACCAATCTCGGCGTGGTGGCGCTGGCCGAGGCGGATGGGCTGCGCGCCATCGCGGTGACGGTTCTGCCGGCGACGGCGACGCGGCAATTCCAGTCGCCCTGGGACCTCGGGCCGGAGAGTTCCATGAACAATGGCGCGGTCGCCGGCGTGATGCAGGGCGCGCAGGCGAGCGAGCTGAGGCTCTCCATCAACGGCCGCGCGGTGCCGATCCGGGTGGATGACCGCACCGCGATCGTGCGGCCGATCCCCGCGACGCGCGACGATCTCAGGCCCGGCGCGGCGGTCTTCGTGTTCGGCACGCGCGGCGCCGATGGGGTGGTGGCGGCGACGCGCGTGACGGTCGAGAAGGACGGCGTCGCGCCGCCGACCTGATTCTCACCAGGTCCCTTCGAGCCGTTCGGCGCGCGACGCGGCGGGGCCGAGGCGGATCGGCTCAGGCGGCTCGAAGCCCTCATTCTCGGGCAGGGGTGATTCGCCCTTCTCGGCGCCGAGCCTGACGACCGATTTCAGCGCGGCGAGGATGCGCGACCCGGCCTGCGCGGGCTGGTCGTCATACCATGCGAACCAGGGCAGGCCGGCCTTCGCGTAATCCGCGGCGGAAGGCGGCTTGGTCGGCGGCAGCCCGCCGGCGATCGTTGCCCAGGCCTCGCTGTTGGCGATGTGCACGAAGCAGCGCGCGCGGTGGGTGAGGTCAAGCTGGCTTGCGGGCATGTGCGGCTTGGCGAGGGTCTGGCGGATCGCGCCACCAGGGGCGAGGCCCATGTCGAAGGTCGCGCGTTTCGGGGAAGGGGCCGGGGCGGCCATCAGCATGCGGTCGAACATCACGGTCGCCCGCTCGCGTTTCTGGGCGGCCCACACCTCCGGCTTCATGGGATGCACGAGGATCTGGATACCGCCATGCGCGGCCTGGCCGGTCACCTGCTCCTCGGCGGTGTAGCCCTTGCCGAGCGGCATGGCGACGAATTGGCGCACGATCCCCTCGCCGACACAGAAGCCATCGAGCCAGGGCTGCAGCGGCACGTCGAAATGGCCCTTCTCCGCGACGTCGATGATGTCCGACCAGGGCTTGCCGTTCACCGCATTGATCTTGCCGGCGCCGATCTTGACCGCGAAGGGGTAGCCGGTCTGGGAGGAGAAGCTGAGCCAGCAGGCCTCCGACTGCCACATCGGCAGCGCGATGCCGCCGCGGCGCTTCCAGGCCTCCGGCAGCGCGGCCTGGCGCAGCTCATCCACCGCGCGCAGCGGAAACTGGCCGAGGCTGGGCGGCAGATCGTAGCGGCGGCCATCATCCGGCACCCGCAAGGTGCGCTGGAACCCGACCGCCATGCGGGCGTCGGGGTGCAGCTCGGGGAATTCCAGGACCAGCGTGTTGCCATGCAAGGCGATCGGCATGCTCGCGTTCTCCCTTCACCATTCTCCATCGCGGACCTGGCGGATCATCCGCTCCAGGCCCTCGTCAGGCACCTCGCGCAGCGCGCGCACCAGCTCGGCCAGCGCCGGGCGCTCGATGAGCGCGGCGGCGAGATCGCCGGCGAGGCGGCCGGCACGGGCCAGCAGCGGCTCCGGCGCCAGGCCGAGCTCCGCGGCAAGCGCGCGCAGAACCGTCTCGGTCGGGCGCTCCGCATCCCGCTCCACCAGCGAGAGATAGGCGGCGGAGACGCCGATGCGCGCGGCCAGGGCCCGCACCGAGAAGTCCCGCGGCGCCGCCGCGGCGCGCGCCAGCCGGGCGTCGCGGAGCAGGGCGCCGAGGCTGGCAGCGATGGGGGGAGCCACCTCGATCATAAGTGTTAAGTAAACACTCAACGCTCCGGAGTCAAGGGAGCGGGCAACCATCCCGCCGCTCGCGCTTTGCTCCGGGGATGACCCGATCGGCCACCGCCCGCCCGGCACAGGGCGCCACGCAATCGCGCGACCTCCGCACCGGCGGCCCCGTCTGGCTCGACCCGCCCGGGCATGAGGTGCGGGGGGAGGCGCCGCCGGATCGGCTGGCAGTGGATGTCGCGGTGATCGGCGGCGGGGTGAGCGGGGGGCTGATCGCCGATGCGATGCTCCAGGCGGGGCGGAGCGTGGCGGCCTTCGACCGGCGCGGCTTCGTGCGGGGCTCGACGCCGGCGAGCACGGCGCTGCTGCAATTCGAGATCGACCAGCCGCTGACGCTGCTGGGCAAGCGCATCGGTGCCGCGAAGGCGGCGCGGGCCTGGTGGCGCTCGGCCCAGGCGGTGTCGGCGCTGGAGGGGCGCATCGCCGATCTTGGCATCGCATGCGATTTCACGCCGCGCGAGGCGGTCTACCTGCCGGGCGACATGCTGGATGTCGCCGGTCTGCGGCGCGAGGCGGAGGCCCGCGCCCGGATCGGGCTGCGCTCCGAGTTCATCGGGCGGGACGAGTTGCGGCGGCGCACCGGGATCGGCCGGCTGGGTGCGATCTGGTCGCGCGGCAATGCGGAGGTGGACCCGGTGCAGCTCGCGCGCGGGCTGTGGCGCTCCGCGCGGGCGCGGGGTGCCGCGCTGCATGCGCCAGTGGAGATCGCCGATATCGAACCGGGGCGCCGCGGCGTGACGCTGACCACAGCGGAAGGCGGCACGATCCGCGCGGCGATTCTGGTGCTGGCGACGGGGTATGAGCTGGCGTCGCTGCTGAAGCCAAAGGGCTATTCGATCATCTCGAGCTGGGCGATCGCGACGAAGCCGCAGGCGCGCGCCTTGTGGCCGAGCCGCTGCCTGATCTGGGAGGCGGCGGACCCCTACCTTTACATCCGCACGACGCCGGATGGGCGCGCGGTGATCGGCGGCGAGGATGCGGAATTCGAGGATGAGGCGAAGCGGGATGCGCTGATCCCGGCGAAGACGCGGGCGCTGGAGCGCAAGGCGGCGAAGCTTCTGCCGGGGCTGGACACCAGCGCCGCGTTTTCCTGGGCGGGCTGTTTCGGCCAGAGCGCCACGGGCCTGCCGGCGATCGGGCCGGTACCGGGGGCGCCTGGTTGCTACGCGGTGATGGGCTTCGGCGGCAACGGCATCACCTTCAGCGCGATCGCGGCGCAGATGCTGCAACGGATGGTGCAGGGGCTGCCGGACCCGGACGAGGACCTGTTCGCGCTGGGGTGACTTTTTCCGGATTCGGTTTCGGACAAATTCGCCGGCGTGATTCGGCGGATTCGGTTTCGGACAAAATGCCCTGGGTGGTTTAGCGAAATCGGTTTCGGACAAATTGGGCGGGGTTCGCGAGGAAGCGGGCGCGGGTTCCCCGACCCGCGAAGGGGGGAGTCGAACGGGTTCGGACAACAGCCGAAGGGCGGATGGACAGGCTCAAAGATCGAGGGCGGCCTGGGAGGGGCGGGAGCCCTTCTCGCGCGCGGCACGCCGGAAGCCCTCCTGCCGACCAAGCGGTGCTAGGACTTCTTTCTTATCATGCACGTTGCGCAGCGGTTCGTCCACGGTCTTGATCAGGCCCAGGCCGTCGCTGGCATCGCCGTCGCTGGCGGCGGAGGTTGTAGCGCCACGTCACCACCGCGGCGTAGCGAGACACATGCCTGGCCGACATAAAGTAAAGTAATGAATGGCGATGATCTGGCGCTTCAGCAGCGGACGTAGGTGGCGAAGCCGTGGCTGGCGGCCTGCCGGATCATGTCGCGCGTAGGAAGGCGCTATTGGCGAAGCCCTGCGGGATCGTCCGTCGAAGACGTTGTGGACTCGCCATGCGTCTGTGCTGCCGGGTCGCACAAGGGGTGCGCTGCGAGGACGCCCGCATCGGCCGCGCGGATCGACCTCCGCAGACGCTCCGCGTTACGCGGATTGCCCAGCAGGTGCCGCGTCTCCCGCCACCCGCGATCGTCTTTCGCCATGGCGCCAACTCCCGGCCGGGTCCGGAGGGCGCCTCGCCCCCGGCGGGGTCAAGGGGCGGCACCCCTTGTCTACCCTTATGCTACCCCTCCACCTGTCCCCGCGGGCTGCCGATCATCGCCAGGAACTCGCGGCGGGTCGTGGCGTCGTCGCGGAAGGCGCCGAGCATGCGGCTCGTCACCATCGTCACGCCGGGCTTGTGGACGCCGCGGGTGGTCATGCATTGGTGCGCGGCCTCGACCACCACGGCGACGCCCTTGGGCTGGAGGACGTCGGCGATGGTGTTGGCGATCTGGGCGGTCAGCTTCTCCTGGATCTGCAGGCGCTTGGCGTAGGCATCCACCACGCGCGCGAGCTTGCTGATGCCGACGACGCGGCCGCTCGGCAGGTAGGCGACATGCACCTTGCCGAGGATCGCGGCCATGTGGTGCTCGCAGGTGCTTTCCAGGCGGATGTCGCGCAGCAGCACCATCTCGTCATAGCCGTCCGTCTCCTCGAAGGAGCGGGCGAGCAGCTCGACGGGGTCCTCCTCATAGCCGCAGAACCATTCGCGGTAGGCGCGCGCGACGCGGGCGGGCGTGTCCTGCAGCCCCTCCCGGTTGGGGTCGTCGCCGGCCCAGCGCAGCAGCGTGCGGATGGCGTTCTCGGCGTCCTCGCGGGTCGGGCGCGGGCTGGTGTCGTGGGGCAGGGCGCGGGGGGGCGCCGGAGCGTGGATGTTCAAGGCCTGGTTTCCTGGGGGACCGCCAGCGCGGCTTCGAAAAGCGAGATGGGCGCGCGGGCGAAGTCCGCAAGCACCCGTGATCAGTTCACCCGCATGGGCTGGTGCGGGCTGTCCAGGCTGAAGGCGGGGATCGTCACGTCGAAGCCCTCCCCCGTGGACGGGATGACCATGTGGTAGGCGCCGCGCATGAAGCCGGATGGCGTCTGCAAGGGCGTGCCGGAGGTGTATTCGAAGCTGCGGCCGGGCTCGATCACCGGCTGCTCGCCGACCACGCCCTCGCCATGCACCTGCTGGGTGCGGCCGAGGCCATCGGTGATCAGCCAGGTGCGGCGGAGAAGCTGCACCGTCTCGCGGCCTTCGTTGGCGATGGCGACGCGATAGGCCCAGACGAAATGGTTGCGGTCCGGCTCCGACTGGTCGGCCAGGTAGAAGGCGCGCACCGAGACCCGGATGCTGCGCGTGGTCTCGGTGTAGTCGTCGCGCATGGCCGGGTTCCCCTGCCCCGCCCTTACTGCGTGCGGGGGGCCGGACTCAAGCCCATCGCGGCGATGCCGCGTCACGCCCTGCGCAGCGCGACCGCGACGCCGGCCCCCATCAGCATCGCCCCGCCCGCGCGGTTGAAGGCGCGCCGCAGCCAGGGGCGGCGGACGGCGCCGGACAGCCGCGCCGCCAGCAGCGCATAGAGCCCGGCATTCAGCGCGGCGAGCGTGACGAAGGTCGCGACCAGCACCACGGCCTGCGGCAGGAAGGGCCGGGCGGTGTCGAGGAATTGCGGCACGAAGGCGACGAAGAACACGATGCTCTTCGGGTTCAGCGCGGTGACCACATAGGCATCCCGCATCGCCCGCCGCGCGTCGAGCGGCGGCGCGGCATCGGCGGTGACCGGCGCGCGCCAGAGCTTCACGCCGAGCCAGACGAGATAGGCCGCGCCGATCCATTTCAGCGCGGTGAAGGCCGCTGCCGAGGCGGCGAGCAGCGCGCCGAGGCCGGCGAGCGAGAGGCTCATCGCGGTGAGGTCCCCGAGCGCGACGCCGGCCACCAGCGGCAGCGCGTTGCGCGCGCCGCCGCCGAGCGACTGCCCGATGACGAGGAGGATGGTCGGGCCCGGGATCACCAGCATGGCGATCGCGGTGGCGACGAAGGCGAGCCAGGGCGTGAGGTCCATCCCGGCAGCCTGACGGAGCGTCGCCACCTTGTGAAGCACGCAAAGGGCGGCGGAGAGGCAGAGTGGGCGCAACGGACCGGGCGCCTGCGCGCCAGCCGCCGCAGGCCCCCGTCGCAACCCGATGCGAAGGAGGCTGCCCATGACGCTCGATCCCACGATGGAAGCGAAGCTGGCCCGGGTGGAACTCGTGGCGGGCATCGGCACGCGCGAGAGCGGCCGGCTCTGCGTGATGTCGCTCGTCGCCTGGCTGGCGGGGGAGGCGCATGGCGACAGCCCCGGCTGCGCCTCGCCGCTGATCCGCGCCTTCGCGATCCCGCTGAACGACAACATGCCGCCCGCGATGCGCCAGCGGCTGAAGCCCTTCGCGCCGCGCATCCTCGGCACCGCGGATGGGCGGGAGGCGGAGCGCGTGGCGCTGCTGCGCGCGCTGATGCGGGCCGAGCTGCTGCCGCGCATCGGCAGCCGGCTGGAGGGGCGCGGCTGGTGGCGGCGGGCGCGGGCGATCGTCGGGCGCCGGCGGCTGGAGCGGGAGGCGCTGGCGCTGATGGCGCGGGCCGGCTCGCTGCGCGACGTCGGGGACCTCGCCTGCGCGGCGGCGGCAGCCGGCGCGCTCGGGCGGCTGGTGGCGCGGGCGGCGCGCGAGGCGGGGGGGCCGGAGGAGGCGGCGCGGATCTGGGCGCTCGGCATCTCGGTGCTGGACCGGCTGTGCGAGCCGGCGCCGGCCCTTGGCGCGCCGGGTGCGGTGGCGCGGGTCGCAGAAACCGTTTGACGGGCCGGGAGGGCTGCCTGTAGGGTCCGTTCATATCTGGATAACCCGTTCATATGTGAACACGTGGTGTTCGGCGGGGGCTCCGGTGGAACGGGCGGATGCAGGGCTCTCGGCCAGCGCTGGAACTGCTTGGGGTGACGCGGCGCTTCCCGGCGCGGGAACGCGGCGGCGTGCCCTTCACCGCGATCGAGCGGCTGACGCTGCATGTCGCGCCGGGCGAGTTCGTGGCGCTGGTCGGGCCCTCGGGCTGCGGCAAGAGCACGGTGCTGAACCTGGTGGCGGGGCTGGATGCGCCGAGCGAGGGCGAGGTCTTCCTCGCCGGCGCGCGCGTGACGGGACCGAGCGGTCATGTCGGCTTCATGCTCCAGAAGGACCTGCTGCTGCCCTGGCGGAGCATCCGCCGCAACGTCGCCTTCGGGCTGGAGGCGCGCGGGCTTTCGGCGGCGGAGCGCGAGGCGAGGGTGGCGCGGGAGCTGGCGCGGTGTCGGCTGACCGAGTTCGCCGACCGCTATCCGCATCAATTGTCGGGCGGGCAGCGGCAGCGCGCGGCGCTGGCGCGGACGCTGGCGATCGAGCCGGAGCTGATCCTGCTGGACGAGCCGTTCAGCGCGCTGGATGCGCAGACGAAGATCCTGTTGCAGCGGAGCTTCGCGGCAACGATCGCGGCGAGCGGCGTGACGACGCTGCTGATCACCCATGACCTGAACGAGGCGGTGGCGATGGCCGACCGCATCCTGGTGATGAGCGAGCGGCCGGGCCGCATCGTCGAGGAGATCGTGGTGGGCCTGCCGGATCGGCACGATCCGCTGGCGCGCCAGGGCATGCCGCGCGCGACGGAGCTGATGCGGCACCTGCTGCATGCGCTGCATCTGGATGATCGGGTGGAGGCCTAGAAGGATGATGACGACACGCCGCGGCTTGCTCGGGACCGCCGCCGCGCTGGCGCTGCCGGCCGTTGCGCAGGCGCAGGAAGCCGTGACCTACCTGTTCCCCGCGCCGCCCTTCCTGCCGGCCTTCGCGCCGCATCAGATCGCGCAGCGCCGCGGCTACTATGCGGCCAACGGCCTGAACGTGACCTTCCAGACGGGACAGGGCGGCGCGAATGTGGCGACGCAGGTGGGCGCGGGGAATGCGACGCTCGGCGGCGGCGTGGGCGAGACCTCGCTGCTGGTGCGCGCCAATGGCGTGCCCGTGCGCGCGGTCGCGCTGCTCGGCGGGCGGTCGCTGTTCCATATCGCGGCGCGGAAGCAGGCGAACATCGGCAATTTCGCGGCGCTGCGCGGCAAGCGGATCGGCGTGATCGGCTTCCAGGACACCGGCTTCTACGCGCTGCTCGGCGTGCTCGCGGCGAACGGGATGCGGCGCGGCGACGTGCAGGCGCAGGCGGTCGGCGCCGCCGGCGTGGTGCAGCTGATGATCTCGGGCGCGGTGGATGCGATCATGGCCGTGCCGGAGTGGACGGATGCGATCCGCGAGGCGGGCGTCGAGCTCGACATCCACGACATCAACGCGGTGTTCCCGGCGCTCGCCCAGGCGATCATGACCTCCGACAGCACGGCGCAGCGGCGGCCCGCGGCGGTGCGCGGCTTCGTGCAGGCGGTGCTGCGCGCGGTGCGCGACTGCATGGATGATCCCGCCGCCGCGACGCGCGACTACATCGCGCAGGTGCCGCAGCACCAGGGGCGGGAGGCGGCGATCGAGCGGATCATCCGCCGCTACGCGGCCGAGGTGTATCCGACGACGCCGCCCTCGGCGCTCGGGCGCTTCGATGCGGACCGGCTGGCGGCGACGCAGCGCTTCTACCTCGACAACGAGATCGTGCGGACGGCGGTGCCGGTGGCGGACCTGTTCTCCAACGACTTCGTCGGCTGATGGACACGCGGCTGGCGCTGCCCGCGGCGAGCCTCGGCGTGGCCGTGCTGGTGCTGCTTGCCTGGCAGTTCCTGCCGCCGGCGATCGGCGTGCCGAAATACATCATCCCGACCGTGACGGATCTCGTCGCGGAGATGCGGCGGATGTGGGTGGCGGAGGACCTGCTGGCGCATATCGGCTCCACCGCGCTGTGGTCGGTGGTGGGCTTCGTCCTCGGCGGGGTGTTCGGCGCGGTGTGCGGCTACCTGCTCGGGCTGAGCCCGCTGTGGGAGAAGGTGCTCTCGCCCTATCTGCTCGGGTTGCAGATCGCGCCGAAGGTCGCCTTCGCGCCGCTCTTCATCATGTGGTTCGGATTCAATGCGTGGCCGAAGCTGCTGGTGACGGTGCTGATCGTGTTCTTCCCGATCCTGGTAAATGTGCTGCAGGCGATGCGGGTGGCGGACCGGGACCTGGTGAACCTGGCGCGCGCCTATTCGATGTCGCGGGCCCAGGTGTTCTGGAAGGTGCTGTTCCCGGCCTCCATGCCGGCGCTGATGGCGGGCCTGCGCATCGGCGCGACGCTGGCGGTGATCGGGATCACCGTGGGGGAGGTGGTGGGCTCGCAGATCGGGCTCGGCTACCTCATCACCTTCGGGCAGGGGGCGGCGAACACGGCGATGGTGTTCAACGCGATCATCCTGCTGACCGTGATCGGCATCGTGATGTACTGGGCCGTCGCGGCCGTCGAGGCGCGGGTGCTGCACTACATTCCGCGGGCGGTGGCGTAGTGCTCGCGGGGCGCACCATCCTCGTCACGGGCGCGGCGCGCGGCGTGGGGCGCGCGATCGCGGAGGCCTGCGCGGCTGCGGGCGCGCGGCTGGTGATTGCCGATGTGCTGGAAGCGGAAGGGCGCGCGACGGCGGAGGCGCTTGGCGCGCGCTTCGTCGCGGTGGATCTGGGCGAGCCGGAGTCGATCGAGGCTCTGGCCGCCGACATCGCGCGGCACGAGGGTACACTGCATGGCCTGGTCAACAACGCGGCGATCGCCACGGGCATCGGCGGCCCCGAATTCGACGCGATCGCGATCGAGACCTGGGACCGGGTGATGCGGGTGAACGTCCGCGGCACCTGGCTCGTCACGCGCGCCGTCGCGCCGCTAATGCCGGCGGGCGGGCGGGTGGTGAACATCGCCTCCGACACCGCGCTGTGGGGCGCGCCGCGGCTGCTGGCCTATGTCGCCTCCAAGGGCGCGGTCATCAGCATGACGCGCAGCCTGGCGCGGGAGATGGGGCCGAAGGGCATCGGCGTGACGGCGGTGGCGCCCGGCATCCTGCGCAACGAGGCGACGGAATACGTGCCGGCGGAACGCCACCGCCTCTACGAGACCGGGCGCGCGGCGCCGGGGCCGATGGTGCCGGAGGATATCGCGCCGACCATCGTCTTCCTCCTCACGCCGGGCGCGCTGGCGCTCACCGGGCAGGTGCTGCCGGTCAATGCGGGATTCGTGTTCACATGATCCGCGTGACGGTTGCCGGCACCGAGGTGCTGCATCGTCCCGGACCGGGCGCCACGGTGATTCTGCTGCACGGCATCGGCAGCGATGCGTTGAGCTGGGCGCCGATGATCGAGGCGCTCCCCTCCGATTTCGACGTCGTGGCGTGGTGGGCGCCGGGCTATGGCAATTCGGCGCCGGTGGAGCCGGAACAGCCGGCGCCGGCGGATTACGCGGCGCGGGTGCTCTCGGTGCTCGATGCGATGCATCGGGATCGCGTCGTGCTGGTGGGGCATTCGCTCGGCACGCTGTTCGCGGCAAGCTTCGCCGCGCGGCATCCGGAGCGCGTCGCGGCGCTGGGGTTGTTCTCGCCGGCGCTCGGCTATGGCGTGCGGCCGGGCGAGGCGCTGCCGCCGCGCGTGCAGGCCCGGATCGACGATCTCGCCGCGCTCGGGCCGGACGCGTTTGCGCGCACGCGCGCCGGCCGGCTGGCGCATCGGCCGGAGGCGCTGCCGGGCGTGCAGCGCGCGATGGCGATGCTGCGGCTGCCCGGCTACGCGCAGGCGGTGCATGCGCTGGGGCGCGGCGACCTGCTGGCTGATGCGGCGCGCATCGCGGCGCCCACGCTGATCGCCTGCGGCGAGCAGGATGTCGTGACGCCACCCGATTATGCGCGGCGCGTGCATCAGGCGATCCAGGGCAGCAGGCTTCGCATGGTCACCGATTGCGGCCATGTCCTGCCGCAGGAGGCACCGGAAGAGGCCGCCGCGCTGGTGGCGGAGCTGGCCGATGGCTGAGGCCGAGGAGGACGCCTATCTCTCGCCGCCGGTGCAGCGCGCGGCGCGGCTGCTGCGGCGGATCGCGGCCGGCGACCGCGTGCAGAACATGTCGCGCACGGCGCGCGAGCTCGACATCAGCCGCACCACGCTGCTGCGCCTGCTGCACACGCTGGAGGCGGAGCGGTTCCTGGAACCGTACGCCGGCGGCGAGGGCTGGCGCATCGGGCCGGCCGTCATCGGGCTGGCCGCGCAGGCCTTCGGCGGGCGCGACCTCGTGGAGATCGCGACGCCGGTGCTGGCGGAGCTGGCGGAGGCACTCGGGCTGTCCGCGCATCTCGGCGTGCTGGACGGGCGCGAGGTGGTCTATGTCGCGCGGCGCACGCCGAACCGCAGCTTCGTGAGCAACATCCGCGTCGGATCGCGGCTGCCGGCGCATGCCGCCAATATGGGGCGCATCATCCTGGCCCACTGGCCGGAGGCGGAGGTCCGCGCGCTCTTCGCGGACGCGCCGATGCCGCGCGCCACCGCGCATACCGCGACCGATATCGAGGCGCTGCTGGCGCGGCTCGCGGCGGATCGCGCGGCGGGGCTCGCCTGGAGCGAGGGGTTCTTCGAGCCGGATATCGGCTCGGTCGCCGCGGTGGTGCGGGATTCGTCGGGGCGGCCGGTGGCGGCGATCAATGTCAGCGGCCAGGTCGCGGCGTTCCGTGGGGCCGAGGCGCGCAAGCGCATCGGCGCGGCGGTGAGCGCGGCGGCGGCCCAGCTCTCGGAGCGGCTCGGCCACCAGATTCGGGAGGTGGCCTGATGGACCTGGGCTATGCGGGCCGCGTCGCGGTGGTGACGGGCGGGACATCGGGCATCGGCCTCGCGACGGCGCGGCTGCTGCTGGCGGAAGGTGCGCGCGTGGCGATCTGCGGGCGCGATGCGGGGCGGCTGGCGGCGGCGCGCGATGCGCTGGGCTCGGACCGGCTGCTCGCGATGCGCTGCGATGTGCTGGATGCGGTGCAGGTGAACGCCTTCGCGGCCGCGGTCGCCGAATGGGGCGGCGGGCTCGACCTGCTGGTGAACAATGCCGGGCAGGGTCGCGTCTCGACCTTCGGCGAGACCACGGACGCCGCCTGGCGCGAGGAGCTGGAGCTGAAATTCTTCAGCCAGATTCTCCCCATCCGCGCCTTCCGGCCGCTGCTCGAACGCTCCGACGCGGCGGCGATCGTCGGCGTCAATTCCCTGCTCGCGATCCAGCCGGAGCCGCACATGGTCTGCACCAGCGCGGCGCGGGCCGGCGTGCAGAGCCTGCTGAAATCGCTCGCGACGGAATTCGCGCCGCGCATCCGGGTGAATGCGGTGCTGCTGGGGCTCGTCGATTCCGGGCAGTGGCAGCGGCGCTTCGACGAACGCGCCGACAAGTCCGAAGCGCGGGACAGCTGGTTCACACGGCTTGCGGCACAGAAGAAGATCCCGCTCGCGCGGCTCGGCGTACCGGAGGAACCGGCGCGCGCCATCCTGTTCCTCGGCTCGCCGGCGGCGAGCTACATCACCGGCGCCAGCCTCGAAGTCTCGGGCGGCGTGTCGCGGCACATCTAGGGACGTATCATGGATTCGCTCGCGACCTCTCTGGAAGAACCGGTCGGCGACCTGATCGCCGCCGCACTCGCCGATCTCGGCGTGGTGCAGGCTTTTGGCG
>VFQR01000765.1_pt1 | contig 33948 bp, 27 predicted proteins | sample 3512321 | NCBI WGS metagenome assembly VFQR01 (sample SAMN10412374, study PRJNA504923) | tailings metagenome | isolation source: Relicate 3 Philex TSF1 revegetated site | place: Philippines: Tuba, Benguet | collected 2017-08-29 | reverse complement strand
CGGCGGCTCAGATAGAAGCCGGGGCCGAAATATCCAACCAGTCCCGACAATCCGACCAGCGGCCAGAACATGGATTTGGTTTCAGGAGAAAGAATGGGCAACAAAAAGAACGCCAATACGCCAAGCCCGACCGCGAGGGCCGTTCGCGCAATGAAGTAGAATGCGGGCGCGCGCTGGTCGAGAAAACCTGCCTGCAGCAGTTGTTTCCGCAACATGCGCATATTCTTGTCATTGGCTTCCGAATAATTCTTGGTCGTATAGTCGATCAGCTTCTGTGCGGCGATCACGCTCGCATAACGCAGCGAGCGTTTATTCTGCATCGCGCCGCGGCGCGGGCCGTCCGCCGAAATGTCGGCTGCCCGGCGCTTGACAGAGCCGCGTACGCGGATCGCGGCCATAATGCCGAACACCAGCGAAGCAACCGCCACGAATACGAAGAAACCGAGGACGATCCCGGGATTCTCATCGAAGAAGGTGAGCATCTGTTCCAGCATCGCGCGCCCTCAGATCTTGAAGTTCACGAGCTTGAACATGACGAAATTGCCCATGAGCATCCAAGCGCCTGCAATCGAGAGTCCGATCATGGTGGCGTCCTCATGCCAGACCTTCCCGTAAAAGTCCGGCGCCACGAATTTCAGGATCATGAACATCACGATCGGGAGTCCGGACAGCAGCAGCGCCGAAAAACGGCCTTCGGCGGCGAGTGCCCGAATTTTCCGGCGCATCTTGAAGCGCTGGCGGATAACGCTTGAGAGATTTTCCAGAATTTCGCTGAGGTTGCCGCCGGTCGAGCCCTGAATTGCGACCGCCGTCACGAACAGCGGAAGATCGTCCTGCCCGACGCGGAAATAGAGGCTGCGCATGGCAGACTCCATATCAGCACCATACGTCACTTCGTCGGCGACCATGCCGAATTCGCTGCCGACTGGATCCGGCAATTCGCGGCCGACCATGGAGATCGCAACCGGAATGGGATGGCCAGCACGCAAGCTGCGCACGATGATGTCGATGGCGTCGGGAAACTGTTCGCCAAATTTTTTCTGGCGGCGATTGCGCAGGAACCGCAATACGAGAAACGGGAGAACGACGACGCCAACAATCGTATAGAGAAAAGCATCGTAGAGGCTGGCGCGCATGAACCATGTCAGCACAAACGTCAGCACCGCCCCGCCCGCGACGAAGATCGCGAGCTTCGTCGTTCCGATCGTAAGGCCGGATTGAAGCAGCAGGCGATTTATATAGATCACCGGCAGGCGGAAATCGCCACCGCCCGAAAGTCCTCGCTCGCGCCGCAACTGGATCAGCACACCCTCGCGGTCGGGCTGGTCCTGCATCAGCCGCAGCCGGCGGTTCACGCGCGTGCGATAGGACGTGGCAGAAAAGAACAGGAGATAGATCGCTTCGACGAACAGCACCACGGACGCCGCAGCGAACATGTAAAAGAGATGCGACTCGTCGAAATCGAATGGCAAGGTCATAGCGGTTTCGATGGATCGAAATAGGCGCCGGGGATGTTGATGCCCTTGGCGACCAAGTCACCGAGGAAACGCGGGCGAACGCCGGTTGCCTGAAAATGTCCTTCGACCGTTCCGTCGGGTGCGGTGCCGGTGCGCACGAATTTATAGATCTCCTGCATCTGAATGATGTCGCTCTCCAGACCCGTGATTTCCGCGATGGACGTAATGCGGCGGCGGCCGTCTGAGAGACGCTGCAACTGCACGATGACGCGGATGGCGGCGGCGATCTGGCCGCGGATGCTGCCGACCGTCATCGGCATGCCGGCCATGCCGATCATCTGCTCAAGGCGCGAAATCGCGTCCCTCGGGGAGTTGGCGTGGACCGTCGCCATCGAGCCTTCGTGGCCGGTGTTCATCGCCTGCAACATGTCGAAGGCTTCCTCGCCGCGGCACTCGCCGAGGATCACGCGGTCGGGACGCATACGCAGCGCGTTCTTCACGAGTTCGCGCTGGCGGATTTCGCCCTTGCCTTCGATGTTCGGCGGACGAGTTTCCATGCGGCCGACATGCGGCTGCTGAAGCTGCAACTCGGCGGCGTCTTCGATGGTGACGAGGCGTTCTTTTTCCGAGATGAAGGCGGAAAGCGCGTTCAGCATCGTGGTCTTGCCGGAACCGGTACCGCCCGAGATGATCAGCGTGACGCGCGCCTTCACCGCCGCCGCAAGCAGTTCCGCCATCTGCGGACGGATCGCATTCATTTCCACGAGCTTCTTCAGGTTGAAGGGCTTCTTGGAAAATTTACGGATCGAGACCAGCGGTCCGTCGACCGCGATAGGCCGCACCGCGATATTGATACGCGAACCATCGAGCAGGCGCGCGTCGCAAAGCGGCTGCGATTCATCCACGCGGCGGCCGACCGCCGAAACGATTTTATTGATAATGCGGAGAAGATGCGGCTCGTCCTTGAAACGCACGAGGGTCGGCTCCAGCAAACCCGCGCGTTCGACGTACACGCATTCATGGCCGTTGATCAGGATGTCGTTGACGGTCGGGTCCTTCAGCAACGGCTCGATCGGACCTAGACCCGTCATTTCATCCAGGATCTCGACAACGAAATCCGCCAGCTCCTGCTGGTTCAGCGCAAGGCGTTCGGAGACGACATATTGCGAAACAAGGCCGGAGACGTGCTTGCGCATCTCCTCTTCCGGCAGCTTCTCCAGCGCGGAAAGATTGATCTCCTCGATCAGGCGGCGATGCAGGCGAACCTTGGCGTCGAGCAGCTTGGAACTGAGCAATGGATTGGCGCGGGTTTCCGCCGAAGGCAGCGAAGCGACATTTGCAAGCGTATCCAGCATCGGCTGTTCGGCCGGCGCCTCAGCGGCAACAAGTTCAGGTTGCTCGACGATTTCCGGAACGATTTCCGGCGCCTGAATCTGCCGATTGGTGAAGCGGCCGAACATTTTCTACCTCTGGCTCCGCAAAAAATTTTCAGCCGTATCAGCGCGCGCGCGGCACGGACACGGTTGCCGCGACTTTTTCCGGTGCTTTTGCTGGCCCCGCTTTTTGGGCGGGCTGCTCCAGCAGAAGCTTCTTCAGTTCGGCCGAAACGTTGTTGCCCTGCTTCACATCGTCGAGCGAAACGCCGCGATCAATTGCCTCGCGCACGAGCCGATAGTTGTTCGGGATTGTGCCGCCGAATGCGTCGCCCAGTGCCTGTTGAATATCGCCGCGGCGAAGCCCGGGCGCAAAAAAGCGCTGCTCAAACCGGTTGACGATCACTTTCGGATGCGGGCCTTCGCCCAGCCGCTCGGTGATGGCACGAACGAGTTTTTTTGCATGACGCAGACCCGGCACCGTCATCTCGCTTACGATGTAAAGCCGGTTGGAGCCGACGAGCACATTGTCGGTCCACGAAAACCAAGTGCGCGGCATGTCGATGACGACATAATCGAAATAGGAGGATACGAGATCGAGCAGCCGCGTCACGACATTCGGATCGAACGAGCGCATTTCCGCCGGACGGTTTGGAGCGGCGATTACCGAAAGACCGCTGGCATGCTGCGACAGCATCACTTCCAGCAATTGGCGATCGAGACGCTCCGGGCGCGGTTCGATTTCACTGAGGTCGAGACGCGGCTCAAGATCGAGATAGTCGGCGCAGGCGCCGTGCTGAAAATCGAGATCGACAAGGCAGGTTGAAACGCTTCCACGCGGACCGGATGTGAGAAGTGTCATCGCGGTCTGGATCGCAAGCGTCGTCACGCCAACACCGCCGGCCGACGGGAAGAACGTATAGATCTGCGCTTCCTTCATCTCGCCGCCGTTCTGGCTTTGCGCGACACGCGCGCAAGCCCGGACGAGTTCGATCGGCGCCACCGGCTTCACCAGGAAATCCGAGACGTGCATCTGCACAAGACGGCGCGCGGCATCGGCATTGAACGAGCGGGTAACGGCGATAACCGGCGGCCAGCGTCCGATCCGGTTCATCAACCGCTGAAGCGAGGCAAGTTCCTCCTGATCGCTATGTTCCAGATCGACGATGACCACCGTTGCGTCTTTGGTATCGAAGCGCGCGCCTTCGCTGACGATGCTGCCGCGCACGGTCAGCAACTCAATCCGCGCATTGGCGCCAAAGGTCGCCCGCGCGGACTGCTCCAGCTCCGGGTCGGCCGTGAGCAGGACGACCCGGATCTTGCCGGAAGCGGCGGAAGGTTTATCGAGCATTCGGCGCCTCTTTTCTTACTTCTTAGAACTTACTTCTTCGAATTTCCGCTGTCGGCAGAGCCCGGCGCTTCATTCAGTTCGATGGAGCTGGTCGCAAGCCCCTTCGGCTGAATGATCTTGCCTGTACGGTAGCGGTCACCCGCCGCCTGCATGCGGTCGCCGTCATGCGCGATCGTCTGCCTCCCCGCATGCGCGGGCCAGGGATCGATCGTCTGCGCAACGATATTGGAGCGCACGGCATCTCCCGCATGAAACGTGATGGAGTCGCGGCGATCCAGATAAAGGTCGGGCTGCGCACAACCGGCAACGATGCCTGCAATGGTCAGACCGGCGAAGAGCGTAGTCTTATTTGCTGATCGAAGCATGTTTGCCCTCCACGATTTCGACGTCGCTGGTCTGTCTCGGAAGATCGAGCATGTGTCCGCTGTTGAGACGATGCTCCGGAACGCGGCCGAGATCGCGGGCGCGGATCTTCCGCGAGGTTTCGGGCGTCAATTCCGAAACACCGTGCAGGAAGAAATCCGTGTCGTTGGGCGGCAGCGTATTGTCGAGCGGCGTGCGCAGCGTATCGCCCGGACGGGTCGGACGTGCGAGGCGCGGCGTCACGATGATGACGAGGTCGGTTTCCTTTTTCTGATACGAGGCGCTGCGGAACAGCGCGCCGAGGATCGGGATATTGCCGATCCAGGGGAGTTGCTGCGCGTCGATCGAGTTCGTGCTCTGGAGCAGACCCGCAATGGCGAAGCTCTGTCCGTCGCGCAGTTCGACCGTGGTGTTGGCACGGCGAACGATAAGGCTCGGAATGTCCACGTTGCCGACGCGCACCACGTTGGTCGGATCGATCTGCGAGACTTCCGGCTCGATCTTCAGGTTGATGAGACCATCCGCGAGAACAGTCGGCGTGAAGGCGAGACCCACACCAAACTTCTTGAACTCCAGGGTGATCGTGTTCAACGTCGACTGAACCGGGAACGGGAATTCACCACCCGCGAGAAAGCTTGCCGTGTCGCCGGAGAGTGCGACAAGGTTCGGTTCGGCAAGACGGCGGGCGATGCCACGCTCTTCTAGCGAGTTGATCAGCAGATCGACATCGATGCCGCCGCTGATGAGGCGGCCCAGCGCCACGCCAAACGGAGTGCTACCGGAAAGCAGATTTGCGCTGCCCGTGGTGAAACCACGATTGTTGTCGGTGCGGCCATCGAAGCGAATGCCGAGTTCACGGCCGGCGGTGCGGGCTGCTTCCACGAAGCGTACCTCGAGCAGCACCTGCTGCGGTTGCGTCACGCGCACCGAGTTGATGACTTCCGGGCCGAACTGCTTGGCGATGGAGACGGCGCGATCCAGCGTCACACCGTCCGGCGCAGAGCCGGAAAGCAGGATGCGGCCGTTCACGGAAGACACCTTGAAGCGGGCGTGCGGAAACTGGCGCGACAATTCGGCACCGAGCTTCGAGGTGTCGTAGGACACCTCAACGTCGAACACGCCAAGCAGCTTCTTGCCTTCCGCATAGACCGAAAGGCGAGTAGAGCCGATCTTCTTGCCCAGAATTGAAAGCGAACGATCGGTCAGCGGCAACACATCCGCCGTCTCGGGATCGCTCACCACGATGTCGATAAACGCGGCATCGGTACGGACTGTCTCGGACTTGCCGACGGTCACGTTGACGGTTGGCGTCGATTTACCGAGTGCGAGGTTCACCAGCCGCGTCTGCGCGTTGGCGGCGGCAGGAGCCGCGATGCTCGCGGCCACGATCGCCGCGGCCGTAACCAATGCCGGCAGCCAGGCGCGGATGCGCGCCCGGAGCAGCTTCCTGTCCTTGTCGATCTGACTGTTACGCATTTTACTCTCCCCGAATTCCCTGTTCATCGACGACGGTGCGATTCCCCTTTTTCCGCACCGTTCTTATTGTGTGACCGGCCCGTGGACCGGCACGCTGTAGTCTTCTCTTTTCACGGCGCGCGTGACGCCGATCGTTACGAAACCGCCCGCGGCGGGCTTTGCATTGCCGCCGTTCGCAATGTCGGTAAGCGTGACGCGGCGATTGTTGCCTTCTGCCGTATCTCCGGCCTTGCGAAGTACGAGCGAAAGATTTCCGATGGATGCCGCGAGCGAGAGTTTCTGCGCCGAGACGGTATCGACCTCGAGCGTCACCGCTTTCACCACCATCGGCTTGTCGGTGCGGTCGTCGGCAAGCTGATCGATGGCGAGCACACGGACGCCCTGCAGAACAACGTCATTGCTGCCCTGCTCTTTTTCCTGGCTGCGCGTAACGAGAACGTCGACGCGGTCGCCGGGCAGCACAAAACCCGCGACACCCTCGACATCGTTCACGCGAATGGTGACGGCTTTCATATTGTCGGTGAGCACGGCGGAAAGCGTCGCCTTCTGGCCAGGGCCGGTGATCTTCCCGCCTACGACCGGTTCGTTCGCTTCGATGGAAGCGAGTACCGAGCGCTTCTCGCCTTCGGTAAGCTCACGGATAGACGTGAATGCGCCTTCAGGGATCGCGCTGCCCGGCCATTCGATCTCGCGCAGAACCTGTGGCGTGATCTGCATGCCGAAGCGAAGCGGCGAGCGCGCGACCACTATGGTGCTGGTCGCGAGCGGCTTGCGCTGCGATTCCAGACTTTTCATGCGAAGGTCGGCCTGACGATTGAGCCAGGACTGCGCGACGAAAACGGCGAGAAAGCCGAAGACGACGGCGGTGGCAATCATCACGATCGTACTTGCGCGCACTGCTGTACTCCCGGACACGCGAGGAATTTCGCGTGTCGCAGGATTAGCCAACAAGGGTTGTCGCGAAGTATTGAAATCCCCGCGCAGTGCGGAGTTCTTGATTCATGTTAAAGCGCGGATGAAAGCTCATCGTTTAAATGTTATTGCCAGAATGCGTCGAATGCTTCGCATCGGGACTTCTGGGGTAAATGGATCGACAGCGTTCGTGGTATCGAAACCGTGAATCGTTTTTCTTCAGCGCACAGGATAAGCCATGCCCCGCTTCACACCGCTTTCACCCGACCAGATGTCGCCGGAGCAGCGCAAGGTTCATGACGCCGTCATTGCCGGACCGCGCGGAAAGATGGTTGGCCCCATCGCGGTATGGTTAACCAATCCTGAACTCGCGCAGAAAGCGCAGGAACTCGGCGCTTTCTGCCGCTACGGCACGAGCCTGCCTGCACGTCTTTCGGAGCTTGCGATCCTGATCACCGGCGCACACTGGAAAGCGGGCTACGAATGGTTCGTACACGCGCCGATCGGATTGAATGCGGGGCTCGATCCCGCCGCCGTCGAAAGCATACGCAAAGGAGATAAAGCCTCGTTCTCCAAACCGGATGAAGCCGCGGTCTATGCGTTCACCATGGAGTTGCTGTTGAACCGGCGCGTTTCGGATGCGACTTACTCCTTCGCGACGAAAGAACTCGGTGAGACCGGTGTCGTCGAGCTTGTCGGAATTCTCGGCTACTACACGCTGATTTCCATGACGATTGTGGGATTCGAACTCCCGATCCCTCCGGGTAATCCCGAGCCTTTCAGGGATTGAGATACAAATGAAAACGGGCCCCATACGGGGCCCGTCTCCCTGATCCGGCGGAAGCGATCAGAACTTCGCGCCTTTTTCCTTGAGATACTTCACCGCTCCCGGATGCCACGGAACAGTGCTGTTCTCGGGCTTCTGGTTATCCATCACGACGTTGTCGTATTCGCGATGAACCGTGACCAATTCCGGCTTCTTGTCGAAAATCGTCTTGACGATGTTGTACGCAACGTCATCCGTCATGCTGGCGTTCGAGATGAGAATATTCTGCACCACGGAGACCTTGTTGTCTGCGGTCTGACCTGGATAAGAGCCAGCCTTGATGGTGTCGGTGCTGTAAAGTCCCTCACCGTACTTCGCATTCATTTTCGGGACGAGGTCGTCGGTGTCGACAAGCTTGATTTTCACGCCCGGCGTCGCCCCGAGATCGGTGACTGCAGCCGTCGGGATTCCGCCGACCCAGAAGAATGCATCGATCTTTCGATCCTTCACAGCGTTCACAGATTCAGCAACCGAAAGACGCTCGCGGGTCATGTCCTTGTCGCGGTCAAGGCCAGCGGCCTCGATTACGCGGAAAGCCATGACTTCGGTCGCGCTGCCGGGCGATCCGGTCGAAACGCGCTTGCCCTTGAGATCGCTCATCTTGCTGATGCCGGTTCCTTCGATCGTCACCACATGCATGCGGTTCGGATAGAGAACCAGAAGCGTACGAACGGGAACGGCACCGCTCTTGAACTTGTCTTCGCCCTTCAAGGCGTCGCGTGCTGCGTCGACCATGGAAAAGGCGAGTTCAGCACGGCCGGAGCCAATAAGCTTCAGGTTATCGACAGAGCCGCCGGTGACTTCGGCGGTCGCCTGCATGCCGGAGACATATTTCGAAAGCACGTTCGCCATGCCGCCGCCCATCGGATAATAGACGCCGCCCGTGCCGCCGGTCGCAATCGAGATCGTCTTCTGCTGGGCGACAACTCCAGTGCCCAACATCGCAGCGCCGGCGAAAAAGCCCAGCGCGGCAATTGTCGAAACTTTCATTCTCATCATCTTCCTCCCTAAAAAATTAGTTCTTGATCGGAGCGGATGGCTGAATTGGCATCAGCTTCTGCATTAATAGTACCGCGACACCCAATGCCAATCCAATGGGGCCGGGGGCCGGTATATCGAGCCCGGTCGCCCATTCCAGCAGGCTTTCCAAGAGGCTCGGGAATACGAGCAACAGGCCTGCGATCACCAGCAGGACGGTTTCCAGCTGCGTATTCCTGCGGAGTGCCCAGCTCTGGGCCGCAGCCGCGAGGGCCGTCAGTCCGGCACCGGTTTTCAGTGTGATCCAGATGATGTCCCATGTGGAACCGTCTTTCGGCATCTTGAGCAGCAATCCGACACCCATCGGATCGAGCACGAAGACAAACGGAACCAGGAACGCAGGCAGGGTGTATTTCCACGCCTGGAACGTCGTGCGGTACGGATCGGCACCGGTGATGGCCGCCGCTGCAAACGGCGATAGTGCTGTCGGCGGCGACACCTCCGAAAGCACGGCGTAATAGAAGATGAACATATGCGCCGCGTAATCGGGCACGCCGAGCTTGATCAGCGCGGGTGCAGCGATAACGGCACAGATGATGTAGGAGGCGGTGACCGGCACCGCGAGCCCGATGATCCAGACTATGAGGGCCGTATAGATCGCGGTGAGCAGCAGGCTTCCGCCCGCATAGGCGATGACGATCGACGAGAATTTCAGGCCGAGCCCTGTCAGCGTAACCACGCCGACGATAATGCCGGCGGCTGCGCAAGTGGTCGCCGCGCCCAGCACGCTGATGGATCCGTCGGCCATCGCCTTCACAAGCTTCTTCGGATAGAGCGCCGTTTCCCGGGTCAGAAAACTCATCAGGAAGGCGAGCATGGTGGAATAGAAAACCGACAGGGTCGGCGAATAGCCGACCACCATGAACATGATGACCGCGATCAGCGAGATGAAGTGAAAGCCGTAGCGGCTCACCATGTGCCAGAGCGACATCTCCTGCTGGAAGATGACGTTGTGCGCACCGAAGCGGCGCGAATCCAGCTCGACCATGATGAGAAGCGCAAAATAGTAGAGGCAGGTCGGGATCACCGCCATCCAGATCACGTCGAGATAGCTGATCTTCAGAAATTCGGCGATCAGGAACGCGGCTGCGCCAAGCACGGGCGGAGAAATGATGGCTCCAAGACCGCCCGCCGCGAGCAAGCCGCCGGCCGCATCGGGGCGGAAGCCCGCCTTGGATAGCATCGGAGACGCGACCGTTCCGATCATGACTGTCGTTGCAACGCCGGAGCCGGAAGGACCGCCCAGCAGGAACGATGACAGCACCACCGCCCGGCCGGCGCTGTTGCGCTTGCCGCCCATGATCGCGAGCGAGAAGTCGATAAAGAATCTACCGGCACCGGAATGGTTGAGGAATGCGCCATAGATCGTGAACAGAACGATCAGTGTCGCCGAAACGTCGATCGGCACGCCGAAAATTCCCTCCAGCGTGATGAAGAGATGTCCGACCAGACGTTCGAAATCGTAACCGCGATGGGTCCAGGGCTGAGGAAGATAAGGCCCGGTCATTGCGTAGAGAATGAACAGCACGCCGACGATCGGCATGATCAGCCCGGTCGTGCGGCGGGCGGCTTCCAGCACCAGCACGATGAACATAATGCCGAGAATGGTGTCGGTCTGGTTCGGCAGCGTCGCGCGGTCGGTGAAATCCTCGCCGCCGTAGAGGGCATAGGCGAGCACGAATACCGCGAGCGCAGCAGCCAGCACGTCCCACCAGCGGATGCGATCGCGATAGCGCGAAACGATGGGGAACATCAGAAAGCAAAGCACCAGCACGAAGCCGACATGGATGTATCGGAGCTGCTGGGTGGGTACGATGTCGTAAGCGGCGTACAGATGGAACGTCGTCATCAGGACGGCGACGCCGGTGACAATGATTCCGGCCCATCCCTTCAGCCGGTTGACTGCACCTTCTTCCGCCTCGACGAATTTTTCGGCGATCTTGCGTGCTTCTTCGGAAACCTCGCCGGTTTCCTGCTGCGACTGGCTTTTCGACAACGCAATTCCTCCCCGCCTGTCGCTGACGCTCTGCGGCGCCATGCTGACATGCCCCAAATCGGGGCCATTGTTTCCGTTTAGCGGATTACATCAAGGAAATTCGGCGGCAGCAGCGGCGGTTGATGCACTGCACGCGCTGTAATTCATGCCCTCAATTTGCGCACTTGCGCGCTTGAGGAGAGTGAACCGCGCGAAAATCGCAAGTTTCGTGGAACCTGCCGACCTTATTGAGCAACCGGACGCGGAGCGGCGTCCTGATTTCCGTACACGAGACGGTACCCCACACCGAGTTCGGTAACGAGAATCTTCGGCTGCGTCGGATCCGATTCAATTTTCTGGCGCAGCTTGCGAACGAAGATGCGCAGATAATGCGCGTCGTTGAGGTGGCTCGACCCCCAGACCTCTTTCAGCAGCATCTGATGCGTGACCACATTGCCCGCATGCTGCGCAAGCACCTGCAACAGGCGATATTCCTTCGGGGTGAGTGCCAGCCGCTGGCCTTCGACGGAGACTGACCGCGCGGCCAGATCGATCGTGAGCGACCCGACGGTCACCACATGCTCGCCGCTCGATGAACGCTGCTGACGGCGCAGCGCGGTGCGGCTGCGGGCCAGCAATTCGGCCATGCCAAAGGGCTTCACAACGTAATCGTCGGCACCCAGTTCGAGCAGCCGCACCTTTTCGGATTCGGCGGCACGCACCGACAGCACGATGAGCGGCATCGTCGACCACGAACGCAACCGCTCGACTACCGCCGATCCGTCCATATCGGGCAAACCGAGATCGAGGATCACGATGTCGGCCGGCTTTAGCGTCGCGAGGCGAAGCCCTTCCGTTCCATTCTCGGCTTCCTCAACGGTGAAACCCTCGAGTTCAAACCCCGCGCGAAGGAAGCGGCGGATCTGGACCTCATCATCGATGATCAAAACGCGTGGCGATGTTTCATTCATGGGAGACATCCACTGGTTCGGGCGCCATTTCTTCGTGAGCGGGAAGAACGATCGATACGGTTGTGCCGGCTCCTGCTCCACCGCTCGACGCTTCCAGCTCTCCTTCGTTCGCCGTGACGAACGCCTTTGCTATCCAGAGACCGAGACCTGAACCGGGAATCGTCTGCAGATGACGATCACCACGATAAAAACGATCCCAGAGTTTGGATTTTTCCTCCGCCGTAAGGCCAAGTCCTTTATCGGTCACTGATAGCACGATTTTTCCGGGCTGGCTCCGGGCCGAAATGCGAATGTCGGACCCGCTGCCCGAGTATTTGATGGCGTTGTCGATCAACTGCCCGAGCGCCTGTTCCACGAGGACAGGGTCCACCCGGACAAAGGGAAGGTCACCGGGAACATCGAGCACGATCCGGTGTCCGGACAGGCGGCGGCGGCGGCGCTCCACTGCGGCATTCACGATGTCCCCAGGATCGGCCCATTCCAGCCGAGTCCGCACACCCTGCCGCGTGATCCGCGTTGCATCGAGTAAATTTTGTATATCGTTATCGAGACGTACCGCTTCGTCCCGTACGACATTGGCGAGCGATGTCAGACGCACGTCCTCGGCGACGCGCGGAGTTTCCGTGAGCACGGTGGCCGCACCCAGAATGGATGCAAGCGGCGTCCTCAATTCATGTGAAACGGAACCCAGCAAAGCATCGCGAAGCTGGTCCGTTTCCGATCTCGTTTGCGCCTCGCTGATGGCGCGCCCGACGTCGAGACGTTCCAGTGTCGCCGCGGCATCGGCAACCGCCGCGTCAACCTGACGGATGATATCGCCGACATCTTCTTTGCTTCCGTGTTTGCCGAGATTGACCGCGATCGCACCGAGCAGCTTCGTTTCGTGTGACGCTACCCGCACCAGCCACAATGAGCCGTCTTCTCCCTCGACGGTTTCGCTTTGTGTCATCTGATCGGCGTTCCGGACCATTTCCTCCGCGCGCTGGCGAACCTTCTGCGGTGCGAGTGACCCTTCACCCGGCTTCAAATCCATAGCGGCGAGAGGCTTGGCACCAAGCAACAATGCCCGCCGCTTCACGACCGCGGAAATATGATCCTGCGTCGCCTCGCGGATTTCGGCCGCGGTACGTGCAATCGCAAGCCGCCGGCTGAACGCGTACAGGTTTCGCGTCTCATCTTCTCGCTGGCGCGCGACTTCCGCTTGCCGTTTTACGCTTGTCGCCAGATGACTCGTGACCAGCGCCACCGTCACGAACGACAGCAGGTTGACAATGTTTTCGATGTCGTTGATGCGAAAACTGTAGATCGGCGGGAACAGGAAATAGCTGGAAGCAACGATCCCGCTGGTGGCGGCGGTAAGCGCCGAGACGACGCCCCAGCGGATCGCCGCGATCAGCACCGGAACGAGAAAAAAGATGAATGTGTGCTCGAAGGGAAGATACTGACGGATCACCGTCATGGTGATCGCGACCGCCGCGACCAGCAGCAACGCCTTCAACGCACCGGTGAACTGATCCCACATTGGCCGCGACCTGCGAACGCAAACTGACGGGTACGCGGATCGAATATAGCGTGTTGCGGGCCTCGCAGAAACGCCGAACGCCGCCACTTTCGTGGCGGCGTCCTGTGGATTTGCTGAAGATCAGTAGCGGTAGTGGTCGGGCTTGTAAGGGCCTTCCTGAGGAACGCCGATATAGGAGGCCTGGTCGGGACGCAGCTTGGTCAGCGTCACGCCGATCTTTTCCAGATGCAGGCGCGCGACCTTTTCGTCGAGGTGCTTCGGCAGCGTATAGACCTTCTTCTCGTACTTGCCCTGATTGGTCCAAAGCTCGATCTGGGCGAGCGTCTGGTTGGTGAAGGACGAGGACATCACGAAGCTCGGATGGCCCATGGCGTTGCCGAGGTTCACGAGGCGGCCTTCCGACAGCAGGATGATGCGGTGACCGTCCGGAAACTCGATCTCGTCGACCTGCGGCTTGATGTTGACCCACTTGTTGTTGCGGATGCCGGCGACGTCGATCTCGTTGTCGAAGTGACCGATGTTGCAGACGATGGCGCGATCCTTCATCGCCCGCATGTGATCGGCGGTGATGATGTCCTTGTTGCCGGTGGCGGTGACGAAGATGTCCGCGCGCTTCACGGCGTCTTCCATCGTCGTGACTTCGTAGCCTTCCATCGCCGCCTGCAGGGCGCAGATCGGATCGATTTCGGAGACGAGCACACGGCAGCCTGCCTGGCGGAGCGAGGCGGCCGAGCCCTTGCCGACGTCGCCGAAGCCCGCGACCATCGCGACCTTGCCGGCCATCATGACGTCGGTGCCGCGGCGGATGCCGTCGACGAGCGATTCACGGCAGCCATAGAGGTTGTCGAATTTCGACTTGGTGACCGAGTCGTTCACGTTGATCGCCGGGAACAGAAGCTTGCCTTCCTTCTGCATGATGTAGAGGCGATGCACGCCGGTGGTGGTTTCTTCCGAAACACCCTTGATCGACTTCGCGATTTCGGCGAACCAACCTTTGGGCTTTTCCTTCAGCGTCTTCTTTAAGAGCGCGAAGAAAACTTCTTCTTCCTCGGAACCCGGCTTGTCGAGAAATGCCGTGTCGCCCTGCTCGGCACGCAGGCCGAGATGCACGAACATCGTGGCATCGCCGCCGTCGTCGAGGATCATGTTCGGCACGCCGCCGTCATGCCACTCGAACAGCTTGCGGGTGTAGTCCCAGTATTCGACGAGGCTTTCGCCCTTGATCGCGAACACCGGCGTGCCGGCGGCCGCGATGGCGGCGGCGGCGTGATCCTGCGTCGAATAGATGTTGCAGGAAACCCAGCGCACTTCGGCGCCGAGCGCCACGAGCGTTTCGATCAGCACCGCCGTCTGGATGGTCATGTGCAGGGAGCCCGCGATGCGCGCGCCCTTCAGCGGCTGCTTCTTGCCGTATTCTTCGCGGGTCGCCATCAGGCCCGGCATTTCGGTTTCGGCGATGTTGATTTCCTTGCGCCCGAACTCGGCGAGGCCGATGTCCTTGACGATGTAATCGTGGGCGGCAGCGGACTTGGTTTTGGCAGCGGCAGTCATAAGACGCTCATTCATGCTTGTGTGTGCGGGCAAGGCTTCAGTGGCAAAGCCCGGGGTACGAGTGCGTACCATTTGGGAAAATCTGGCCGGACCGTTCGGGTCCGTTCGGCGGGGAAAATCCCCTATTGCGCCGGTTTCGTCCAGTAGCTGAAAGCGCCGAAAACGGGCGTATTTCAGCGCTGCGACGCCATGATCCCGCGCAGATAGCCGATCCCGCGCGCGGCACAGGACGGCCCATCCGGCTCATAGATGAAAGGCTCAATGGCGGCGTCCCCGCTGTATCCGGTTTCCTTCAGGGCTTGTACGACGGGGGCGATCGGCAGATCACCTTCGCCCGGACCGCGCCGGTTCGGATCGTTGAAATGGATATGCGCGACGAGGCCGGTCGGAATCCATTTCCGGAGCACATCGGGAATCGGTTCCGTCTCGCTGTGACCGGCAGCGCTGCAATCGAGCATCGTGAGCAGGCCCGGCGAATTGATCGCACGCACAACCTCCGCCGCCTGCGCGACGGTGTTCACGAAACCGGTGGACTGGATCGACATCGGCTCGAGCAGATAGACCACACCGGCTTTCGCTGCGGCGTCCGCGGCTTGGGAAAATGCTTCCACGCCCCATTTGCGGCCTTCGTCCTCGCGGCCCGGCGTCAGCAGGCGCTGATTGGGCGAGCCGTGAATGAGAAGCTTCGCGCCAAGTTCGGCCGCGAGATCACAGAGCGCGCACATGACTTCGACGGATTGCGCGCGGACGCCAGCGTCCTCGGACGTAATCGACAATCCTTTCGGCGCGATCATTAAATAATGAAGACTCGTAATCGGCACGCCATGATCGGCGGCGATCTTTTTTACTTCATTCTTGCGCGATTGCGGCAACCGGTGCGGCTCCTCGCCGAGCGTGAACGGCGCGATCTCGATTCCGTCGTAGCCCGTCGCGCGGATGAACCTGCACTGGTCCTCGAAGGAAAGACCGGCGATCACTTCGTTGCAGAGCGAAATTTTCATGGCCCGCTGCTTTAGCGCAGCCGCCGCGCGCGCTCAATGCAGGTTCACTGCAGGATTTATTGCAGGCGGATCGTGACGGTGTCGCCGTTGCCTTCGGCGTCCATCACGGTCAGGCGCGTGAAGCCCGGTCCGCTCGGCTGCCAGAAGATCGATTTGTCCCGGCCCGGCTCTCCCGCGGGGATGCCGTCGACGAGCAATGTATAAGGAGCGGCACCGCCGCTGGTCTTTACGACAATCGCCGCATCCTTGCCCTCAAGGGCAAGTTCGGCACCGTTCGGCGGGAATACGATTTTCACCGAATCCGCCACCGCGTCGTTGCGGCCGAAGCGTTGCAGCGGCAATGGCAGGCGCGAGGTCGATGCAATCAATGCGCCCTCCGGTGCAGGCGGCAGCGGCGCTATCTTCGACGCGATGCGCGCGAAGGCATCGAAGAGAATGGGTGCTGCGGATTGCCGCCCGGTAATGCCCGGCACAGACTGTCCGTCGGGCCGTCCGACCCAGACCGCAATGGTGTGTTTTCCATCAAAGCCGACCGACCAAGCATCGCGATAGCCGTAAGATGTGCCGGTCTTGAACGCGATGCGTCCGCCGACTGCATTTTCGGGCGGCGGCGAACCGAGCAGCGACTGTCCCACATACCAGGCCGGCACCTGCTCCATCAGACGGCTACGCTGGCTTGCCTGTTGTGTATCGAGCCGCGCAATCAACGGGCGTCCTTCGCCGAGACGTGCAAGCGACGCATAAAGATGTGCGAGGTCTTCGAGCCGGATGCCGATGCCGCCGAGCCCAACCGCAAGACCGGGAATTTCACCTTGCGGCAGTTCAAGCCGCGCGCCCGTGCCAACGATGCGCGTCGTCAGCCGCTGCGGACCGACCGCGTCGAGCAAGGCAACGGCGGGAACATTCAGGGACAGTTGCAAGGCGCGCCGCAACGTCACCGTGCCCTGAAACGAAAGATCGAAATTCGCAGGCGCGTAAGATCCGAAGCGCGTCGGGCGATCCTCGATCAGCGTTTCCGGATGAGCCACACCGTCCTCGAATGCGAGGCCATAGATGAACGGCTTCAGCGTAGAACCCGGCGAGCGCATCGCCCGCGTCATGTCGACCTGTCCGGCGAGGACCGTGTCGTAGAAATCGGCCGAACCTACGCGCGCCAGAATTTCGCCGCTCGCATTGTCGATCACGAGAATGGCCGCGGACAGCCCCGCATGCATCGCGACGACTTTTTCACTGGCGAGTTCCTCGACCCGCTCCTGAATGTTGCGGTCGATGGCGAGGCGATGAACCTTGTTGCCCGGAGCTGTAACGAGCGCGGTATCGGCCGCATGTGGGGCAAAAAACGGCATCGCGCGGCGCGCGGACGGAATCGTCTCGGCAAGCGCGCGCTCAAGTTCGGCCTGGCGGACGATGCCCGATGCAATCATCCGCTCCAGCACACGCGTGCGTGCGGCCGTTGCGTTGTTGATCGCGCGGTCGGGACGGCGCGTCTCCGGCGATTGCGGAAGTGCTACCAGCAGGGCCGCTTCGCCAAGCGAAAGTTTTCTCGGCTCTTTTCCAAAATAGGAAAGTGACGCCGCGCGCACGCCTTCCAGCGTGCCGCCATAAGGTGCCAGCGTCAGATAGAGCGCGATAATTTCGTCCTTCGTCAGGTGTGCTTCGAGCGAAATCGCGCGTCGCATCTCCGAAAGTTTCGCGCCGATTGTGCGCTCGGCGCGCGGCTCCAGCAGTCGCGCCACCTGCATCGTGATCGTGGAGCCGCCGGACACGACGCGGCCGTTGCTCGCGAACTGCCACACGGCGCGCAGCATCGCAAAAGGATCGACGCCCCAGTGCGAACGGAAGCGCCGGTCTTCATAGGCAAGCAGCATCTCGATGAAGCGTTTGTCGATGGACGCAACATCGGCGGAAAGCCGCCAGCGGCCGTCACTTAATGCAAAGGGGCGAAGCAGCCTGCCCTCGCGGTCCACGACTTCGACGGAGCGTTCAATTTTTTCCAGATTGAGAGGGGCCGAACGAAGCCAGAAAAACGCGGCCGCACATCCGCCCGCCAGCAGCGCAAGCGAGAGAAGATATGCGGCCGTCCTTTTCATCAGCGTCCCGCCGGGACGATCTCGACCGATCCGGCCGCCGTGCGCGCGAAGCGATCGGGCCGGTACATGTCCTCGACAATCGCCGGCGGATGCACATAACGGCCCGGCGAAACCGCGCGGACGATATAGGCGACGTTGATCGGCTTGCTGTCGCTGCCGCGATTGAACGCGGCGACGAAACGCTCGTCGCGGAATTCGGTGTATTCCGTTTCCGACATTTCACCGGCCCATGACAGCGCGCCGGATGCGCTTTCGACGAGGCGCGGATTGTCGATTTCGAAGCCCGCGGGGAGATAATCGGCGAGCACAACACGCGCGCCGAGATTCTCGCCCTCTGTCACTTTGAGCACCACCGCGAGACGCTGGTTCTGCGTCACCTTCGAGATGTCCGCGGGCTTGCCGTCGAGCGTGAAATAGGAACGGGTGAGCTTGAAACCCTTTTCCTCGGCAGGCTCCGCCGTGACCGGCGAACCCTGGATGCCGATCGCAAGCTGCACCGGACGCTCGCCGCGATTGGCGATACGAACGGATTTGCCCGCAAGTTCGGCGCGGCGAAGCGTCTTGAAATAGGCGCCGTTGTGCTCTGCGCCGTCGATCTCCAGCCGCAGGCCGGCACTGTCCTTCGCGAGCGCGCGGGCGGCGAGCACCATCCAGACCTGTTCCTGCGTGCTCGTGCGCGGCGTCATCTTGCGCTGTGCATCGATGCGCGTGAAGGCGGCGCGGGCAATTCGATCCACGCCGGCTTCCGTCGCGAGCGTCGCCAGAGCCGCGCCATCGCGAAGATCGGAGCCGTAATCCGCGCGTCCGCCATCCGGTGCGGCTGCCTGCCTCGGCAAGGCTTCGAGCGCCGCACCAAATACTTTCTCCGCGCGTCCCTTGTCGCCGAGAAGAGCGAGTGCGGCGCCGATCTGGCCTTTCGCCAGCGGCGTTTCGATGTTCTCCAGCTTCACGTCCGCGAGATAGCGAATGTCGCCGACCGGCGCGATGGAGTTTCGTGCAAGCACGTAAAGTGCATAGGCGACACCCTCGCCGCCTTCGGAAAGATCACGCGAGATGTTCACCGAATTGCGGAGGCGCTCGAGCGCCTGACGGAAAGCTCCGTCCGGCACATGAAAACCCTTTTCCTTCGCGCGCGTCAGGAAGTCGGTGACGTAGGCGTGGAGCCAGACGTCGGTACCGCCTTCGGTGGAAGCCGCCCACAGGCCGATGCTGCCGTCCGCCGACTGCCGCGACAGCACACGCGCGATCGATTCGCGGATACGCTCGTCCGCGCCCTTGTCGAGCGCGAGATTCGATTCCGCCGCGAGTTCGTTCAGATACAGCAGCGGGAGCGCACGGCTCACCACCTGCTCCGAACAACCAAACGGATAGCGGTCCAGCGATAAAAGCAGAGACGGTACATCGATTGCGCCGGTTGGTGTGACGGAGAGCGAAACAGCACCCGAGCCCGCGACCACATCGGAAAGAAGTTCCGGACCGACGGTGATGCTTTCACCGCGCGCAAGCGTACGCACGGTGCGGCGTTCAATCGGCGGATAGGCGGGCCGCACACCGAGCGCATAGTCGCGCTCAATTGAAAGGCCGCCGCCCGCGATCCTCACTTTCACATTGCCAAGCCCGGCACCCTTTCCGGTGAGCGGAAGCGCAATGCCGGTACTGCCCTTGGCAGCAAGATTGACGGTACGCGCACCGCCTTCGGCTTCGGCCACGCCACCGGGCATCACTTCGAGCGTGTAATCACCTGCAGCGCCTTCGACATTGTTCACGTCGATGCGCAGCGTTGAGCGGTCGCCCACGCCGAGAAAGCGCGGCAGCGTCGTCGTCAACACGACCGGATCGCGGATGATCACGTCGGTACTTGCTTCGCCGAGCTTGCTTGCGGTCCATGCGGTCGCCATCAGGCGCGCGGTGCCATCGAACGCAGGCACATCGAACGTAACATTCGCCTTGCCCTGCGCATCGACAGTCACGATGCCGGAATAGAGCGCGAGCGGAGCCTGCGCCGGCGGATTGGCGCCGAGCTGCATGCCGCCCTCGTCGCCGCCGGAACGGATTCGGCCGCGAACGCCCTGCATGCCGTCGATCAGCGCGCCGTAGAGATCGCGTACTTCGCCGGAGAGACGCCGCTGGCCGAGAAAGTGCTCGGTCGGTTCGGGCGGCTGATAGTTGGTGAGGTTGAGAATGCCGACATCGACGGCCGCGAGCGTCACGCGCGCGGTTTCGCCCGCAGCCAAACCAGAAATAGTAACCGGCACAGTCATCTGCGTGCGCGGACGGATTTGCGCCGGTGCGTCGAGCTTCACCTGCAAGGTGCGTTGCTCTCGCGCGACGCCAAACCACGACACGCCGACCGAACGCCCCGGCATGCGCGATGCAGCGACATCCATCGGGCGATGATGGAAGGCGACGACGTAAGCGCCGGGGCCCCAGTCCTCGCTTACCTTGAAGGTTGCTTTGGTGCCCGCGCTCGCATTCTGCACAAAGCTGCGCGCGAACATCTTGTCACCGACGACCATGATGGTGGCGCTGCCAGCGGTGCGCGGCGAGAGCGTCACCGTAATCGTGTCGCCCGGCGCGTATTCTTCCTTGTCCAGCGAGACTTCAAGACGGTCCGGCGTGTCGGCGGTTGCTTCACCCGCCCAGCCCGCATCAAAATTGATGCTCGTCACTGGGCCGTTCGCTTCGCCGGTACTCACTTCCAGACGATAGCGTCCATAGGTAACAGGCGAACCGATTTTGGCGGGACCGGTTGCGAGCGTGTCGATACGGCCATCGGCAACCTTGCGGGTGGAGCGCACCGGCTCGTAATCCCACGAGCCGCCGGAGCGGTACCACTGATAGCGCGTCTCGATCCGCAACAACTCCCATTTCAAACCATTACGCGCGGTGAGCTTGCCGTCTGTGTCAGCGAGCACGATTTCAAAACCGGCGTTCTCGCCTTCGTTGGCGCGCCCGTTGAACAGCGGACGCACCCCGATCATCGCGGCTTCCGGCTTTACCGGCAGCCTGAGCGTGCGTTCCATCGCACGGCCGCCCGGCTCCGCCATGCGAACAAGGATTTGCGCTTCCAGTGGCCGAGAGGATTTCGCCACGACGGGGAGTTCGACCGGCAACGCGGAATGTCCTTTCGCGTCGGTTCGCGGAAGGTCGTTCAGCGGACGGCGGACGGTGGTGAACTCGTCGTCGGCGAGACCAAAACGATAGCCTTGCAGGCCCGGCCGCGACGTGGTGGTGCGGACTTCGATCTCGCCTTCGAGATCGAAATTCGCGGTCGGCGTGCCGAAGAGATAACGCCCGTCGAGATCGACGGTCACCGGCTTGCCGCGTGCGATTTCAGTCGCCGCGGTCTTCAGGAAAAACTCGATCCGGTCCGGTACATAATCTTCCACCAGAAAAGCCGCCTCGCCGATGGCTGGGCTTTTCGGATCGGTGTAGGCGCGGATGCGCCAGGTACCGGTCATGGCGCCGCCGAGGAGCGGAATATCCATGCTGCGGCCGCCGATTTCATCTTCCTTGATGGTCTGGCGGCGGTCCTCGACGCCGTTTGGACGCGTCACGATGAAGGTGAGCGGCACGTTGCTCACCGCGCGGGCGCGCGGATCGCGCAGCAGCGCGGTCAGCCGCACGGTTTCGCCGGTGCGATAGACACCGCGCTCGGTGAACAGCATCGCGTCGAGCGCGCCGGGCGTCGCGCGTCCACCGACACCACGATCGGAAAAGTCGAATGGGGATTCGCTGAAGGAGAGAAACGCGTAATCGCCCGGCTTCTTTTCGGCGATCACGGCGGCGGGTGCCGCACCACCTGTGCCTTTGGCGAGACCCGCTTCAAAACGCGCGGCACCTTGTGCATCGGTCTTTCGCGTGGCCAGCACTTCATTGTTCTTCGCGACGAGGCGGACTTCGGCGTCCGCGACGGGCTGCGCGTTGCCGAGTGATCGGACCATCACGTCCAGCCCGTCATTGCTCGATACCGATGTCATGCCGAGATCGGAAACGACGAACCATTGGGTCGCGCGGGTGGTGAAGTCTTCCTCGTCGTCACCGGATTTCACGGCGCCGAGGATTCCAGCGGTCATCGCATAGACGCCGGGCGCAAGATTGCCGAGCGCCTCATCGACCGGAAACGCCGTCGTCACATCTTTATTCAGTTCGGATGCGACTTCGAGTTCACCCTTGTAGATGCGCTCGCCGCGCGACTGCGCGATGCGGTTGGCTTCGTAGCCTTCCAAATTCTGTCGGAACTGCCCGTCCAGTGCGAACGGCACCAGTGCCCGATCACCGATGCGGAAAATCTCCACGCCGACTTTGTTCGTGTTCGTTGAAATGATGGGAATACCGCGCTGTCCCGTTCGCGGCAGCACATAGGCACGGCCCGTAAAGCGCGCGTTCGGCTTGCGGTCGCGCACATAGACCGTGAGATCCACCGGACGGCGCAGCGTTTCACCGTTCGCCGACGGTACGCCGCTGCGCACGGTGATCTCGAAACTGTCGCCGTGCCGCAGACCGTCCACGCAAAGCTGGCGGTCCTGCGCGGAGACGGCGGCTTTCTGTACCCCTTTCACCGAAACGAAAGGTGAATAATCGACGCGCTTGGCGAGCACTTCGGAGAACTGGATACAGGCGCGCGGCGCGGACGATTCGGAGTCGACCGTATAATCGAGCAGCCGGAATCCGTTTTCCTCGCGGATTTTTTCATAGAGCGTGCGGAGCTCGGCGACTTCGCGCAGCTCGAGGCTCGCCTTCAACGTGTCGATGGAAGCGCGCCAGAGCTGGCGGTCCGCATAGACCCGGCCGATGATCGCCAACGCATCCGCCTCGTCGTTTTTCGCGCTCGCGCGGCGATAGGCGATGTAGGCTGCACCCAGCGCGCGATCGCGATATTCGTTGCGTTCGGTGGCATTGACCGCGGGAATGACCAGCAGCGTGCGGGCAAGCCGCAACCAGACAGCGATGTCGTTAGGACTCTGTCCCGCGAGTTCGCCAAGTCGCACCGCGGTGAGTTTGGGATCTTTCGCGTTGGCGGCGGCGTCGATTTCCTTGCGGAGATCGGCAGGCGATTTCGCACGAACCGCGGCGTCGCGCTTGACGCTCACTTCCAGCCGGCGCGCGCCTTCGTTCAGGTCGCTGCGCCAGTAGGGTTTTTCTGCTGCGAATGTCTGGAGAGGAAAAGAAAGGAAAAGGAAGCAAGCAAGAACGGCCGAAAGCAACGCGTGCATTGAATTCTCCCACCGCTGCGGCGTGGAATGATCATAATGCAATCGTGTCCGGACTGTGTTCGGACAAACCAAGTATCAAAATAATTCTCTGCAGCGGAAAAGCCGCGAGGCCCGCGGACTTCCTGCAAATGCGAACGGTATTTTCGCGCGCCGACAACCGGCGGCCCTGCACCGGCGCTTAACGATCGCGGCAAGATCAAGAATTTTTTGCTGGCGCCGGCAGCAGTGGCGGAGAGGGCGGGATTCGAACCCGCGATACGGTTTCCCGTATACACACTTTCCAGGCGTGCGCCTTAAACCACTCGGCCACCTCTCCCCCGAAAGCGCGCGGACTATACTCCGGGAAAGCCGGGACACAAGCTAAAGCGGGCGTTGCGCCTCGCCGCAGCAAGGGCTAGTTCGAAGGGCCATTCGAAATCAGGGCCACCATGTTCAAGTTTCTGTTCCGCTTCACCGGCCTGTGGCTGCTCGCCGGCGCATTCGTCGCCTTCGTGATCGACGGGGCGCGCTCGATAGCCGCCTCCCGATTCGTCTTCATGCCGTGGATCGAGGCGTGGTCCACTGTCAGCCCAGGCAGCCTGGAGGCCGTGCAGCGTTCGATCGAGCAGAAACTCTCACCGTGGATGTGGGAAAGCGTCGTGCTGCGCGCGCTCGGCGCCCCGCTCTGGGTGGCGCTTGGAATTGTGGGCGTCCTGCTGATCCTGCTTGGCCGCAAGCGGACTTATTCCATCGGCTATTCCTCACGCGACTGAGGCCATTACACGTTGAAAGTTCGCGCGAGTGTGATCGCGGGCCGCTCCTCATGGCGGGTGCGGAACGGGCCCGTCACACCTATATTGGTCGCGAACGCGCGGCGCGACGCGCGTGGCACTCAAGAAGCAACAAGAACAAACCCAGCAAAACCTGGAGCCAGCCATGTTCTCCTTCAAGAAATCCGTCGAAATGCCTACCCCCTCCACGGCCCTGCCGGGCCGGGACAAGCCGCTGCCAACTGCCGAACGGCATGCCGTGAACGGCCGCCCCCTGAAGGGGCCGTATCCGGAGGGATCGCAAATGGCGATGTTTGGCCTCGGCTGTTTCTGGGGTGCGGAGCGCATTTTCTGGAAGACACCCGGCGTGTGGGTCACAGCCGTGGGCTATGCCGCAGGCGTCACGCCGAACCCGACCTATGAAGAGGTGTGCTCCGGCCGTACTGGGCACAACGAGGTGGTGTTCGTGGTCTATGACCCGAAGCAGGTGACCTACGCCGAACTCCTGAAAGTATTTTTCGAAGCCCATGACCCGACCCAAGGCATGCGGCAGGGTAACGATGTCGGCACGCAGTATCGTTCCGGTATCTATGTGTACGGAGCGGAGCAGCGGACGGCCGCGGAAGCGGCCAAGGCCTCCTATGAAAAGGCACTCCAGACAAAGGGATATAAAGGCATCACCAGCGAGATTCTGGACGCGCCGGAATTCTATTTCGCCGAGGATTATCACCAGCAGTATCTCGCCAAGAATCCGTTCGGCTACTGCGGGCTCGGTGGAACCGGCGTGACCTGCCAGGTCGGCACCGGCGCCAACTGACACCACCTTGCGCTTACCGCCCCCGCCGTGTCATCGATTCGGTGAACGCGGCGGGGGATTTGCATGGAGAAGTTTCTAGAACGCGGCATCTTTATGAGCCGCTGGCTGATCGCCCCGTTTTATTTTGGGCTGATCGGCAGTCTCTTCGTGCTGCTCTACACTTTCCTCCGCGAGTTCGGACATTTCGTTTTGCACGCGGCGACGGCGACGGAAGCCGACGTCATTCTCGGCGTTCTGGCGCTGATCGATCTGTCGCTGACCGGCAATCTCGTGCTGATTGTGATCTTCTCCGGTTACGAGAATTTTGTTTCCAAGATCGATCCGGAAGGCCACCCGGACTGGCCGGAGTGGATGACCAAGATCGATTTCTCCGGACTGAAGCAGAAGCTGCTGGCATCGATCGTTGCGATCTCGGCGATCCAGGTGCTCAAGGCTTTCATGAACATCGACAAGAGTTTCAACGACCGCACGCTCATGTGGCTGGTTGCGATTCATATGGTGTTCGTGTTGTCCGGTCTCGTGCTCGCATGGACCGACGTGATCGGCGAAGGAACGAAGAGCAAGCACGAGGAAGACAAGGTGAAATTCAGGAACAAGCAGCATATTCTTGGAGCGTCCAAATCGAAGAGGAAACGCCGGTAACGGCCAGAATGGGCGTTACAATCCCTTGAGTGCGACGATCTCAAATTTCGATCTCCTGCTGTCCGTGGCGCTCGGCATCGTGCTCGCGGCAACGACAGGCTTTCGCGTCTTTGTGCCGGCACTCATCGCAAGCGGCGCCGCTTATTCCGGATATCTTCCGCTCGATGAAAATTTCGCATGGCTCGCAACTCCGGCAGCCTTCACGATGCTTGCCGTCGCGGCACTGGTCGAGATCATCGCCTATTACATTCCCGGGATCGACAATCTGCTCGATGGCCTGACGGCGCCCGCCGCGTTCATCGGCGGGAGCATCCTTTCGGCTGCCGTGATGATCGACTTGCCGCCGTTGCTGAAATGGACCGCGGCGATTGTCGCGGGCGGAGGCGCCGCAACGCTCACGCATGGAATTACTTCAGCCATTCGCGCGAAGTCGACCGTCTTCACCGGCGGGATCGGAAATCCGGCCGTTGCGACGGCCGAACTCGGCGGCGCCATCCTGATGCCGTTGCTCGCACTCGCCGCACCAATGATCGCCTTTGTGCTTGTGCTGCTTTTGCTTTGGTGGGCGATCCGCGTGCTGCTGCGCCTGCGCAGGAACCGGCAACAGCCGCCCGCGCCGAACTAGTCGAGAGCGCTTCCAGGCCGGATACCAAGCGCAGTCGCTTACGCGCGAACGTATTTATTTCCGCTTGCTGGGTTTGTTCGCGGGCTTCACCTGCGGACGTGGAGAATCTTCAAGCTTGCCAAAACGGACAAGCGAGAAGTGGCCGAGCGGCGGAACCGGGCGGCGCTCCAGCAGCTTGATCGAGGGCGTCCGCTTCGCCCAGTCGGTAAAGATCCTGAACGGGAATTCCGACCGCCAGCCCAGTTGCTGCGAAATCGGCATGAACCATTTTTCAAACGCCTTGCGCGGACCTTTCTCGGCCCCGACACGGCTGATGAGGACAATCTCACCGCCCGGCTTCAACACACGAGCGAACTCATCCAGCGTCTTTACAGGGTTGGGCACCGTGCTGACCACATGCATCGCCACCACGACATCGAAACTCTCGCCGGGAAATTTAAGGTTCTCGGCGTCCATCACGACAAGACGTTCGACATTCGTGAGACCGAATTCGTCTACCCGCTCCTGCGCCTTGCGCAGCATCGGTTCGGAAATATCGATGCCGGTAATTCGCGTCGTGGGTTTATAGTCGGTGAGGCAAATTCCTGTACCGATTCCGACATCAAGAACGTGTCCGCCGACCCGTTCGGCCGCCTCGATCGCCTTGCGCCTGCCGCTTTCGAACACGGCGCCGAATACGATGTCATAGACCGGCGCCCAGCGCGCGTAGGCTTTTTCGACGGTGATCTTGTCTAGATCTGCGCGCATTCGGTTGCTCCCGTTGTAATCGGCTGCGCCGGCTTCTGGAAACGTTTTGTCGCGACTGTTTTCACGTGGCCGAGGAATTGCTGCGCGCTCTTCTCCCAGGAATAACCGAGCGCGAGTTTTCGGCACTCCTCGCGCGGCAATTTCAAAGCAGCAAGGCAGGCCTTGCGGAGATCTTCGTCGAGCACACCAACCGGCTGACCCGAAATCACGTCCTTCGGTCCGGTGACCGGATAGGCCGCGACGGGAACACCGCTTGCCAGCGCTTCAAGTTGAACGATGCCGAATGTGTCGGTGCGGCTCGGAAAGACGAAAACGTCGGAGGCAGCCAGATGTCCTGCGAGCTGACCGTTTTCCAGCTGGCCCATGAATTTCACGCACGGATAACGCTTCTTCAGATCGGCCAGTGCGGGGCCAACGCCGATCACCATCTTGGTGCCGGGCAAATCGAGCGAAAGAAATGCATCGAGATTTTTCTCGATGGCAACCCGCCCCACGCATGTGAAGATCGGCCGCGGAAAATCGACATCGATTACGCGCTCAGGGGCAAACAATGCCGTGTCGACACCGCGCGACCAGCGGCCGAGATTTTTGAAACCGCGCTGTTCAAGGTCCATGTGCAGCGATTCCGTCGCGACCATCGTGACCTTCGCCGCCCCGTGGAAGCGGCGTAATGCGCTGTAGCTCCAGGATTCGGGAATGGGCAACCGGGCAGAAATGTATTCGGGAAATTTCGTCGTATAGCTCGTCGTGAAAGGAATTCCGTTTCTTACGCAGTAACGGCGCGTCATGAAACCGATCGGCCCCTCCGTGGCGATGTGGATGGCATCGGGTGCCGTGTCTTCAATACGGCGTTCGATTTCGGAAGGATTCGGAATTGCAAGCCGCAGCCCCGGATAGCTCGGCACGGGAAACGTCGAAAAGCCGTCATGCGTGAGGAAGCGGATATCCGCGCCCTCCTTTTGCGCGAAGCGAGCCAGCGAATTCAACGTGCGTACGACGCCGTTGACTTGCGGATGCCAGGCATCAGTAGCGATGAGGACACGCATCGGAATGAGTCTGTGTGATTCCCTTTGGAGACGAGAATTGACATTTGGCGACTCATTCGTGTGACGGCCGCGCAGCACTTCATTGAAGTTCGTGTGAAGAACGGATGACGCCGTCAGAGGCCCCGTTTCTTCCGCACGCTTCATCCGTGCCGAGCTGTAATAAATCTGTTGCTTTGGATTGGGAGTTTGCAGCCCGAGTCGCGAATAGCGGAAAGGGCACATTGAATGCGGGTGCTGAGCGCAGTCGGTTCGTTCTCGCGTTCGATCGACAGGACAATCGGCTGGAGCCGGATCGGCGCCACAGCGAGCGTGATCGTCCTGGCGCTCGCGGTTTTCACGCTGTATCGCCTTCTGAAGAATATCGATGTCGACAAGGTACTGGCGTCGCTGAAAGCCACCCGGCCCGAAGCGATCAGCATAGCCGCGCTATTTGTTGCGCTCGGCTATGGCGTCGTCACGCTTTATGATTATTTCGCGCTCCATACGATCGGAAAAAAGCATATTCCCTATCGCACGGCGGCCTTTGCGAGCTTCACCGCATTTGCGGTCGGTCACAATCTTGGAGCTACGGTTTTCACCGCCGGCGCGGTGCGTTTCAGGGTTTATTCGCCCTACGGGCTGACCGTCATCGACATCGCCAAGATCGCGTTCATCACCGGTCTTACCTTCTGGCTCGGAAATTCCTTCATGCTAGGCGGTGCGCTCGCCTATGCACCCGAAGCGGCAGGTTCGATTACACAGATGCCGGCCTGGGCGAACCGCTTCATCGGGCTGGTAGGTCTTGCGGTCATCCTTTCCTATGTCGTCTGGCTGATGGCGAAGCCCCGCGTCTTTGGAAAGGACAACTGGCAGATCACGCTGCCCGATGCGCGTCTCACCTCGATCCAGATCGTGATCGGTGTTCTCGACCTGAGTTTTGGCGCGCTCGCGATGTATGTACTGCTGCCTGACTATCCCCCGATCGAATTACCCGCGCTGGTAGTGATTTTTGTGCTGGCAACGCTGCTCGGATTTCTCAGCCATACCCCGGGCAGTCTCGGCGTGTTCGATGCCGCGATGCTGATCGCGCTGACCCAATATGAAAAGGAGCCGCTGGTAGCATCGCTGCTCACGTTCCGGCTGATGTATTTCATCCTTCCGTTCGCGCTTGCCGTGATGGCGCTCATCATCCGCGAAATCTGGTTTGGCAGCCGTGCGCCAAAAGAGAATCAGCCGTGAGCGTGGGGAAGACGCAGCAGAGGCTCACCCATTCTGATGCGGCGGCCCTCCTCGATTCCCTCGCACAGATCGAAGCCTTCGGGTGCAAAAACGATGATGGTGCTGCCGTGTTCAAACCAGCCCATTTCCTGTCCCTTCAGGAGTTCCGCGTGGCAACGCATCACGTTAGGGCCGCGAAAATTCAGGTGCAGCAGCACGTTCAGGAAATGCAGCCTGATGCTCGCGACGAGGATCGCAGCGACCGGGACCAGCGTCAGCCGATGACCGCCGCGAGCGAGCCGGCACTCGATCACTGCCCTTTCGTTCCTGCAGAACAGCCGCTCGATCCGCTTCAGCGCGATCGGATTTACGTTCCAGGTATCGCCGGAAATGTACGTCACCTTCTCGACGCAAAGATCGTGGGGGGCGTGGAAGCGGTGATACATGCTCGACGTGAGACGGAGCGTGACGTAGCGGCCGCCGCAGTTTCGCCCGGCGAGAACAGGATCCAACAGGAGATCGTCGAGCGCATAGGGAAATCCCTTGGCCTGAATGACTGTGCCGTCTTCGACAGTTCCGGCAGCACCCACGATCGCATCGCAAGGACTGATGAGAATCTCGTTTCTCGTATCGACCGTCCGCGCACCTTCTTTCAGTTCGCGGGTAAAGCAGTCATGCATGCTCACGAAGCTGCTTTTTTTCGCCTCCGAGAGATCGAGATCGGAAAAAAGTTTCCAGATTCCAATCGAGCAGTCGCGCACTATCGGATTTTCGATCTTGCTGAACCAGCCCATGAACCGGGTAGCAAGACGCCTTGGGATTCGATTGGTCAGCAGGAAGTTCAGGTCTTCTTGCTGCGTGAATCGAGCGATCAGCCTCCGCACACTCATGTATCTCTCCAGGAAACAGAATCATGGACATCTCCGCTCTGAAACTTGCGTTCTATGGAGCGGGGGGAGCCGGCGTATCCGCCTCGCTGTGGAAGCTGAAAACGCGGCTCGATCTTTCGAAGGCGAAACATCCGTCGCTTGCAGGACATTCGAGGATGTCGCGGCGAATAGCAGGACTGATCCCCTATTACGGATTTGACGAGGAGGGGTTCTTCGATTCCGACGGAGCGCCTGCGCATATTGCCGCGCAACGCCGGGCCGGCTTCATGCGCCTCGCCGATCTTTACGGCGCCCGCTTCCCGAAATCCCGGGAAGCGACGAAGGAAGCCGAAGCAGGTCTCTCCGACCTTCAGTTCATCGGCGCGTATCGAGTGCCGTTTCAATTCAGCCGCTATGTGCGGCAGCATTTGAAAACCGGCTCGTTCCTCCAGTCTTCCTCCGGGGTCACGGTCACCGATCTCGATGGGAATGTTTTTTACGATCTCGCGGGCTCCTACGGAGCCAACCTCTTCGGCTACGATTTCTACAAGAGCTGCATGGAGCGGGCGCAACAACGCGTGGGTTCGCTGGGGCCGGTGCTCGGAAACTATCATCCCGCCGTCACCGGGAATGTTCGGCAGCTGAAAGAAATATCCGGCCTCGACGAGATTTCGTTTCACATGTCGGGCACCGAAGCGGTGATGCAGGCGGTGCGGCTGGCGCGTTATCACACCGGCAAGCGCAGGATTGTACGTTTCTGTGGCGCCTATCACGGATGGTGGGGAGAGGTGCAGCCGGGTATCGGAAACCCGGTGCCGGCGCGCGACACCCTCACGCTTGCTGAACTGTCGGAAAAAACGCTGCGGGTATTGCGGCGGCGGCGCGACATATCCTGCGTTCTGGTCAATCCGCTGCAGGCGTTGCATCCGAACGCGAACGCGCCCAGCGACTCGGCGCTGATCGACAGCAGCCGCAGCGCGAACTTCGATCGTGATGCCTATACGGCTTGGCTGCGCGAACTGCGCGAAATCTGCAGGGTGCGCGGCATCGTTCTCATTTTCGACGAGGTGTTCGTCGGATTTCGTCTGGCTCGTGGCGGGGCACAGGAGTATTTCGGCGTCCGTGCCGACTTGGTCACCTACGGAAAAACGCTCGGTGGCGGCTATCCGGTGGGGGTTCTTTGCGGCCGCGCCGATCTTATGAAGCGCTTTCGAGATGACCGCCCTGCAGACATCTGTTTCGCACGCGGGACATTCAACTCCCATCCTTATGTGATGGCCGCGATGAGCGAGTTTCTGGATGCAATTCAAAAACCGGAATTCGAGCGGCTTTACAACAAACTCGACGAAGTCTGGGACGAGCGTGCAGAAAATCTTAACCGGCGTCTGTCCGCCAAGGGACTGCCGGTTGCGGTCGCCAATCTGTCGACGATCTGGACGGTCCTTTATCAGACGCCTTCGCGCTACAACTGGATGTTTCAGTTTTACCTGCGGGCCGAAGGACTGGCCCTCCCCTGGACCGGCACGGGCCGCTTCATCTTCAGCCTGAATTATTCGAATGAAGATTTTCAGGCCGTCGCCGACCGCTTCGTCGCAGCCGCAATCAGAATGCAGCAGGACGGCTGGTGGTGGAGTGACGCGGCGCTGACCAACAAGTCGATCAAGCGCCGCGTACTGAAGGAGGTCGTGAAGCAACGGCTGTTCGGAACGCGCGGCTAGGCGCCCTGCACGGCGTGCTCTTCGTCTTCCTCGTCATCGAAGACGTGTTCCATCGGATCGATGAGCTGGCCTTTCACGAACAGATAGTAGGGCGACTTCCAGTAAATCCTGATGTCGTGGAAAGGATCGGTGAGGATTTTCGCCGCCCAGCAGAGCCCGGCCTGCACGCCGTGGATGAAGAATAGATGAACCGTGCGGAAGACCACGCCGGCGACTGCGATGAACAGCCAAATCAATCCGGTATGACGCACGAACTCCCAGACCGACTGATGCGGCTTGAACAGGCCAAACAACGCGGGATCGATCAGCAGGAACAGCGGGGAGAGAATCCAGATCGTCATCAGCACGACCTTGCGCTGAAGATTGTAACCGACCTTGATTTCTTCCTTGTGCTCGTGAGTGGCCTTGTTGACGTGATCGTAGCTGTGCGGCTCAAAGAAAAAATGCCCCGCCTGTCGCGTAGTCATCGAAACCAGCCAGCCGATCAATCCGGAGATCGCCGGGTCTTTAAAGAGCATCGCATAGGCAACCAGAAAGCTGATCGCGCTTACGAGATGCAGCGACTGGTTGATGCGGCTGTGGTGATAATAACGATGATCGTCCCAACGCTGCGTTCTGAGCGTCTCGCGAAACCCGGCCATTCCTGATCCCTCCGAATCTATGTCGATAAATTATCGACGCCGTGCGACGGAGAGACGACAGTGAAACGCGGGAGATAAATGGCGCACCCGAGAGGATTCGAACCTCTGACCTCTGCCTTCGGAGGGCAGCGCTCTATCCAGCTGAGCTACGGGTGCAGGCCCACGCCTGACTTAACCGATCAAGCCTGCTTACGCAATTTGCGCTGAAAACTGCACCAACCGGCCCGTCATTTCGCTGCGGGGATCGGTCAACGGATCGAGCACGGTGAAGTGGTTGGTGCCGCTCACTTCCTTATATTGCATGGTGACACCGGATTTTCCCCACACATCCACTACCTCCCTGCTCTGGCGCAGGAATTCACTGCTTTCATCGCCGCCCACCCAGGCGTCGAGCGTTCTACCGGAGGGTACCGGCCAGAATTGGGGAGACACATCCCGAACCTGATCGGGGTTCAACCGCAATTCCTGATTCATGCTGGTGTGCAGCATCGGCTCGAGATCGAACAGGCCGGAGATCGAAAGCCCTGCCGGAACGAAATCCGCAGGCAGCACCGGATCGATTTTTTTCCAATCGGCCGCTACGAGACAGGCCGTGAGATGACCGCCCGCCGAATGTCCTGCAACGACAATCTTGCGTCCGTAACGTTTCCCGACAAACGCTGCCGCATTCCTAGCCTGCCCGATGATCTGCGCGATCGTCACCTGCGGACAGAGATCGTAGCCCATCAAAGCCATCGCGATCCCGCGCGCATTCGCGCCGGCGGCCATATGGCTGAACGAGGACGGATCGAGCGAGCGCCAGTATCCGCCATGGATAAAGAGAACCAGCGGCGTGTCGCGCGCGGCCGAAGGCCAGAAGAAATCGAGATATTGCCGCTCGCTTGTTCCGTAGCGGACGTTCAGTTCCGTGTTTTTATGCGCTTCGCGAAATTTTGCTGCGTCCTCGTTCCAGCGCCGGAAAATCTCCGGGTGTTCCGGTACCCGGGCGCGGTTGTTGTATTCGGCTTCGAGGTCGAGCGCGGTCATTAACTTTTTCTCCGGCCGGAAAAATTTTCACCGAATCACCACCGTTGAGCAAGTCAAGACATTGCCTCAACGAAAGCGTCGATTAGGATCGCCACAGGATATTTCCCTTGGCACATCCCGCATTCGAAACACAGACGTTCGAGCACGGCCTTGATGCTGCACCGGCGATCCGCCGTGGATCGCTGCGTCTGCTGCATGCGCTAGGCCTGACCGCGGTCGCCGAACTGCCTTTGGGTTCGGGCCGCCGCGCAGATCTCGTGGCGCTCGGTTCCAGCGGCGAGATCTGGATCGTTGAAATCAAATCCTGCCTCGCCGATTTCCGTGCCGACCGAAAATGGCATGAGTACCGGCTGCATTGCGACCGGCTGCTGTTTGCCGTCTCGCCGGAATTTCCCGCAACCATACTGCCTGAGGACGCGGGCCTTTTGATTGCCGATGCCTATAGCGGGACGCTGATCCGCGAAGGCGGCCTGCATCCGGTCGCCCCATCAAGGCGAAAAGCGATGCTGGTACGGTTCGGGCGTGCGGCCGCGTCCCGGCTTGCAGCGATGCACGATCCGGGGATTACGGAACCGTCGCTGCTTTAATTTTGCGAGGAAATTATCGCGGCGCGCGTTTGGCGAGAATCCGCTGCAGCGTGCGGCGATGCATGTTGAGCCGCCGCGCCGTCTCCGAAACATTGCGGCCGCAGAGTTCATAGACGCGCTGGATGTGCTCCCAGCGGACGCGATCCGCCGACATCGGCTTTT
>VFQR01000764.1_pt1 | contig 33985 bp, 23 predicted proteins | sample 3512321 | NCBI WGS metagenome assembly VFQR01 (sample SAMN10412374, study PRJNA504923) | tailings metagenome | isolation source: Relicate 3 Philex TSF1 revegetated site | place: Philippines: Tuba, Benguet | collected 2017-08-29 | reverse complement strand
TAAGTGCTTTTGAAGTATTTCGTGACCGTTTGGCAAAATTATCGTTCAAATCACAATGCAACAACTGAGTAATACTGATTAAATAATTTAGTCATGAGAAACTTTGCGTTTAGCGGTAAGAAAATCTAAAAAAACTCGCTATGTGGGTTTAACATCGAATATGCTTAGGTTTTTAAAACTGACCCAAAACATTTTGGGTCAAAAAGAAAAGTCATTTAATAAAAGATTCTAATTTACTCAAAAATCAAGACAGAGCCAGATAAAATTTTTATTCAATTACAACTAACAAGTAATGGGAACAAAACCTTGACGACTAAATTTGTAACGCTAACTTCCTTCAAAGGAGGCGTGGGTAAAACTACTTCAGCAATTTGTCTGTCTTGCCTGTTCGCTCAAGAAGGGTATAAAGTTTTACTGATTGACTACGATCCTAATCGTTCAGCAACAGTTTGGAGTTCTCGCGATCAACTTCCTTTCAAAGTTGCTACAGAGAACACTGCTAACCGCCTAATGGCAAAAGAGAAATTTGATTTTATTGTCATTGATACACCAGCGAGGCCAACGTCGGAAGAAATCAAAGAGCTAGTTGATGGATGTGATTTACTATTGGCTATTACAACTCCGTCTGCTCTTTCAATTAGTGCTTTGAATATGATGGTTCAAAGTTTTCCCCCAAAAACAAAATTTTATGTTTTACTGACTGTGATGCCTCCCTCATCAGAGCCAGATGGTGAAATTGCTTTTCATACGCTTAAAGACCAGGGCTTACCTGTTTTAGAGCAAGGAATCCAGCGTTTGAAAGTTTACGAACACGCAGCTGCTGAGGGAAAACCAGTGTATGAAATTAAAAGAGGAGGAAAAAAAGCATGGGAAGATTGGAAAGCACTAGCAAAGCTACAACCAATCAAAGAATTGCTAACTTAAAGCAGATTTTAAACTATACTCCAGGATTAGAAGAGAACGAGGTAAATCAAGGTGAATCAACCCAGGATTCCTCGGTGGTATGGGTTAAGCGTAGTCAAATTCATTTGACGTTTAGTTTTGTGCCAGATGGCCAACCTGTACGCTACTACTACGATCCAGAAGAGTTAGAAGCTTGGGCGTTAAATGACTTAAAACCAAATGGAATTCATTCTCCATTATGGGTTCGTCCGCTTAAAAACGGCAATGCTGATGAATACGAGCTTGTTGCTGGGAAACGCCGTTATCATGGTTCTGAGTTTGCCCAAATCGATCCGCTGCCTGTCCGAATATTTAATTGGAACGATCTTGAGGCGTTCAAAGCCTCACTTGCAGAAAATAAAAATCGTCGAAATTTTAGTGCATTAGAAGATTTAGATGCGATTCTTAAACTTCTTGCTATAAGTATCGAAGGGACTGTTGAAGAAGCAGTAAGTTTGCTGTATCAGATGGACAATCTTAAGCGTCGCTCAGGTATAGAGCGTGTTTTAGCTCATCCTCAATACGAAATCATTCAAGCTATATTTGATTTCTTCGGCGAAATCAGTTGGGAATCTTTTGTTAAAAGCCGATTACCATTGCTGAAAAAACCTCAAGAAATTCTACAAGCTGTGCGTCAAGGAAAAATTGAATATACTAAAGGGTTAGAAATTGCCAAAATAAAAGAACCTAAAATTAGACAAAAGTTGTTAGAAAAAGCCATCGTTAATAAACTGCCACTTGCAGAAATCAAGAAACTCACTCAATCTCATAAGCCAAGTTCGCAAAATTCAATACAAAGTCGCTTTGACCTAACTTACAAAGAATTCAGGAAGTCGTTAAAGAAAATAGAAAACAATCCAGAGCAGCTTCAAAAAGCTCAAAACTTATTATTTCAGATAGAAGAATTTCTGAAAAATAATTGACCCAAAATGTTTTGGGTCAACATAAGCAAGAGAATAATTGAACTAAATCCTTATTTCTTACGAAGAACAGGGTGTGGGATGTAGGGGGTAGGGTGTGGGGAAGGGAGAAAAAACTGTTAATTCTTGGTTTAAGCGAGCGTAAAAAAAAGAATTGCTTTGAGTGGCACAAGGACGGAAAAGCAAGGCGTCCACAGCCTAAGTCCAACTCGGCAGCGCGTGGGTTCCCTACACCCCACACCCTGCACCACTAACCCTTTTGAATTCCATTCGCTAATAGGCTAGTATTCAGCTAACTTAGTAAAGCTGACTGTTTCAGAAGTCTTTATGAAATCTACTAAGCGACCATCTCAACTATCAAAACAACAGCCTGCTCAAACTCAGCCACAATCTTACCCAAATTCTGCTGATAACCCAACAGAGCAATACTCAGAACATCAGCCCGTCTCTGCTTCTGATGAGCTACCGCAGCAACAAAACGAAGTGGCGATCGCTCAAGTGACTAATAACCCGGAGCAACAGTCTAAACCAGCCAGAGCATTAAAACCTCGAACTCAAAAGCCAGAGTTAAGAGAGCGGTTTCAACACGTCAAGTTTTTAGACTGCGATCAACCAGTAGGACGAGTAATTTTTGAATGCTGGTACTGTCAACAGGGAATAATTAGCGAGTTTAGAGGTGAACCAATAATGGGAGAGTTCAAAGGAAGACCTTCCATTATTCTGGCGAACGTGGAATGCCCTAGCTGTGGTAAGACTGCCATCAAGCTAAGTACGGGAGAGATACTATCAACAACGGCAATTCCTTCACCTTGGAAGGGATGATAGTACTATCCAACTTAAGAATAAATTGGCACAAATAGCCACCCATTAATAATGCCAAAGTTAACTTGTTTAACTACACAACTAACTTTACTAACAGCCCTGAGCCTTACAAGTTGCAGCACAACTAGTGTTGAGCAGTACGAAGCGACAGCACTTACCAGCTATACATGGCAAGTAAAGTATGCGAATAACTTAACTAATGCACCACAGCCGCGAATCGAAAGCTTTGCAGCTACATCAGTGCTGAATCGGAATGGATTGAAACCAGCAGGAGCAGTTGTTGGGCCAGATGACCAGGGATTATGGTGGCCGACTTTACCGCCACGCCCAAGTATTGATGAGGTAGAACAACGCAAAAAACCTCAAGAAGAAGCAGGCAAACCAGAACTACAGAAAACGGTGAAATACCAAATTACTTATGGAGCAGGTGAGCAACAGAAAACGCTACCTACTAATTATGAAGTTTACCGACAGGTAGTAAAGGCGTACCCGTCCAAGACTCCTTTGGAATTAACTTTCGGATTAAATGAAGACTTTGTAGAAAAAGCTGAACCAGTTAGTAAATAGTAGTCTAACAAACTAGCCCAGAAGCGATTCTCCTCGTGAGAAAATAAATTCAGCAAGCCCTAATTAAAAATTCTCCATCTTCTACACACGGCGATCGCACTTCAATTCAAGATTCAAAATTGTTTGATCCCAAAATAGATTTTTTGAAAATTCCTAAAAATAAGTAAACCCGGTAAAAAATCAAAAATTGCAAATAGGTGTCAAATAGGGGTTATATGACACCCAAAAATTAAAATTCTGCTATGGGTGTTAAATAGGGGTTAAATAAAGTACAATTAGCCATCATTTAGGGTATCCTCAAAAAGTCGTGATTTTATGGTGCAATTAACCCCAATGACGAACATCCACGCACTACAAAAAATTTTTCCGGCAGGCTTTGATAATGGCTACGGTAGCCTGAAACTTTTAGTCGATGGCTTTGAAGTTGTAAGAGTTCCCAGCTACATTTCCACAGCAGACATGGAAGATGTTCCAGGGAGAGTGGAGTTTAACGGGACAGCTTATACAGTAGGTGAATCTGCTTTTCGTGCTGGAAATCATTTTGAACGCAACACCGATAACAATGAAAACAAAATCAAGAATGCTCTGACGACGCTATTGGGAGCATTAGCACATTTGCCACACCGCAAAGCCTGGCATTTGAAGTTAGTTGTCAGCTTGCATGATGTCGCTCTAGCAAAAGACTTAACGAAAGTCCTCAATGGAGAATATCAAGCGACACTCGCTGGCAAACCCTCAGAGGTCAAAGTAGAAGTACTAAAAGTTGTTCCAGAAGGAATGGGGGCATTGTTTGGGCGTTCCCTTCCCAAAAAGTTAACAGTGATTGACTTTGGCAATGGCACAACACTGTATTCTCGATACACTCAAGGAAAGCGGGAAGTACACACACCTTACCCAATCGGTGTAGAAGTCCTCATCGATGAGATTGCCCAAAAAATGAAACATCTTAATGGGGGTAAAGTTGGGGACGCATCAAAGGTGCGATTTTGCTTAGAAAACGAACACACCAGATATAGTCGTGACATTGATATCAAAGATGTCTACTTGGCTTGTTTTAAGGATTGGTATGAAAAATATTTGAAAAAAGTAGTAGGTATGGCGTTGGATGCCAAACACCAAGGCGATGAAATCTGGGCAATAGGAGGCGGCTGTTTGTTGCCAGGGTACAAAAAGCTGTTAGAGAAAAATGGCTTCAAAGTCCTGGACAATCCGGTAGAGGCTAATGCAGTCGGGTTATTGGAGATGGCCAAAGCAATAGTCAACAAAAATTCTTAAAAATCCAGTAGGAAAAAGCAATGTTGAATAATCAAGATGATGTCTCAGACAAAGTACGCATCAGAAATAGTTATCGGAAGCGCATAATAGCAGAGGCTAAACAATTAGACAAAAGCTATTTGGAGACGGTTCATTTCATCATTGACTGCTATTTTGCATTCAAAAAAGGAGTGTTGAATATACAGCAACCAATAGCTTATACATCCGATTTCAATGGCATAGATATCAATTCGGAAGCATCCCGTCAGTCTGTTAGTGTATCGACCAACCCTGAACAAGAGGATTCAGGCAATGAAACATTTTCCCTAGATTTTGAACTATAAATTATGTATGCAAACACAAAAAGACATTTTTCCTGTACGCAAACAAGATCTGCCGCGTCTAATTGAAGTATGGGAAGCTTCTGTCCGCGCTACGCACTTATTCTTGAGCGAAAGTGACATCCAATTTTTCCAGCCACTAGTATGTGATGAGCTGTCTGGTGCAAACGGACTGGTCTGCGTGCGAGATGCGTCAGGTCAAGTTGTCGGTTTTATTGGAGAGCGAAAAATTTCGGGGGAGATGAGGGACAAGACGCGGTAAGATGACTCAATGATTGAGCCGGCTGAAAGAGTCATATATCAATTAAAGGTAGTGCTGTTGGGCATTAGCCCAATGATTTGGCGACGGGTAAAAGTTAGTAGCGACAGCACAATAGAAGACTTGCATTACACGATCCAACTGGCAATGGGGTGGGAAGATATTCACCTCCATCATTTCATCATCCACGGTAAGCAGTACGGGATTATCCAACCAGGGGGAACAATATTTAGCGATCGCGCCTGTGAAGTAAAACTCTCGTCCCTTGGGTTGAGAGAGAAAGAAAAGTTTTTATACGAATATGACTTCAGTATCTGCCCATTAATGGGTGCATGGCGTTATTGGTGGCGGCATCAAATCAGAGTAGAAGCAATACTTACTCCAGATCCCAAGCAAACTTACCCAATCTGCACTGACGGTAAGGGTGTTTGTCCCCCAGAGAACTGTGGCGGCCCTTGGGGCTTCATGAAAGCAAGGGAAGAGTTTTTTCTTTGGGACGTATTAGAGCGTTTTGCTTTAATGTTGGAGAACAAGAAGATTGACATGGATAGAGAAGAAGCCAGCAAAATACTAACTTGGCTATTGGTTTATCAAAACCGCTTCGACCGTCAGAAAGTCAACCAAAATCTACTAAAATACGCTACTGGAGTCAGGGAGTTGATGTAATTGTTCAAGGGGATAGTGTGAAATTTAAAATCCAAGTAGTTGTTGAATCAGAATCAGGAGAAACCCAATTAATTCAAGAAATTTTACAAATTGAAAAGGGTAATCTACAGCCTGAAAACTTAGGACTAACGCTAGCTCAAGGCAAAGAATTATTGCTTCAGACACAACGCAGCATAGTTAATCAACAAATAGCTCTATATCAAAAACAGCAAGAATTATGCTCACATTGTGGCAAAAAGTTATTACATAAAGATAAGCGGACAATCACGCATAGGACACCTTTCGGCAAACTAAAATTGCAAGTAGGGCGATTATTTAACTGTGCCTGTAGCGAGCAAACAACTCGTAGTTTTAACCCAGTAGCAAACCTACTAAAAGAGCGTACATCACCCGAATTGCTCTACCTAGAATCAAAATTTGCATCCCTAATGTCTTATGGACTGTCTAGCAAATTATTACAAGAATTACTACCAGTAGAAGGAGAAATAAACGCTACATCTATACGGAACAATCTACACTCACTTGGTAAGCGTTTGGAATCAGAGTTACCAGAAGAAGTAGGAATGTTATACGAGGGTTGCCAGAGAGACTGGGATAGGCTTCCCAGACCAGATTTACCGTTGGTAGTAGGGATGGATGGAGGATATGTTCGTTTCTATGACAGGAAAAATCAAACAGCAGGTCAATTTCAAGTTATTGCAGGTAAGAGTATAAAAGCTGACGGTACATCTAAGCGTTTTGGCATGGTTTATTGTTATGATACTAAACCCCAACGCCGTATATTTGAGGTGCTAAAGTCTCAGGGGATGCAAATGAACCAACAAGTCACATTTTTATCAGATGGTGAAGAGAGTATTCGTGACCTACAGTATTATCTTAACCCTAATGCAGAACATATACTCGATTGGTTTCACATCACAATGCGGATAACTGTGATGAAACAAATTGCCAAAGGTATCACTAAAGAAGATGTAGAAACAGGTATTTCGAGCGAATCAATCCAAAAAGATTTGACCTCTTTAAAGTGGTATTTGTGGCATGGGAATGTATTTAAAGCATTATCAAAAATTGAAGATTTAATGGATAGTGCCTGTGCATTAGCTTCAGATGATTATGATACTGAACCAAGCTTAGAGGCAGAAAAACTCTCTGACTATTTGGAGGAATTTGAAACCTACATCTCAAATAATGGGCAGTATATTCCAAATTATGGCGAACGCTACCGTAATGGAGAACGTATTTCCAGTTCGTTTGTAGAATCTACCGTCAATCAAGTGATTAGTAAACGATTCGTTAAAAAACAACAAATGCGGTGGACTCCAGAAGGAAGTCATCTTCTAATCCAAGTCCGAACTAAAGTTTTAAATGATGAGTGGGTTAGCAAATTCCAGCAATGGTATCCCGGATTTAAGGTCGATAGCGAACTGGCAATACGCTAAAGTCTTATGCTTTAAAAAACGCAAATCAGTGTAATTAAATTTACTTTATAGTCACAGATTTCTGTAGAAGACTGGCTTGGTTTTTATGTCTTTGTGCTTACCAACTTTCGTGTTTAAGTTGGTAAAATCATCTCGTATACCCCAAGCTTTTTAGGAGTTTGGGTCATGGTCAAGCAGCTCCTCCAAGTACCGAAAGTTGGTAAAACTCAAAAAGGAGAGCGTCAATCACCTAACTCTCGCAAATACTCCGAGGTCAGGACTAGGGAGCATTTGTTACCAGAAGAAGTTGAGTTGATGCGGTCAGCAATCAGAAAATCTCAGGGTCGCCACGCTCACCGAGACTCAACCCTGATTTTGTTGATCTACCGTCACGGATTGCGAGTGGCAGAGGTGGCATCTCTGCGCTGGGAACAAATAGATTGGAATGGTGGTACAATTTACGTGAAGCGGGTTAAAAAAGGTACTCCATCTACTCATCCTCTTTACTCTGAGGAAATTCGTTCTCTCCGCAAGCTTCAAAGAGATTATCCTGCTAGTCCCTACGTTTTCCAGTCCTCTCGACATGGCCCGTTGGCTCATGATACGATCACCGGCATTGTTGAACGGGCTGGTGAGTTAGCTGGTCTACCTTTGAGAGTCCATGCTCATATGCTAAGGCATGGAACGGGCTATTATTTGGCTAATCAAGGTATTGACACTCGGACAATTCAGAGTTACTTGGGACATAAAAATATTCAGCACACAGTTCGTTACACCGAACTTGCATCTACTAAATTTCAAGGTCTTTGGGATGATTAATGCCCATCTCCCCCGAAATTTTTCGCTCTCCTATAGGGGAAGCAGAATAAACGCACCGAAGCATGAGGATTAGGTTTGGTATATGTTAGCCAGGAGTTAAATGTTTGTGCAGTTGTCATATTTTCTTGTCGAATTTCCGTTAAATCAGTGGTGACTTAGTGCCCCCACTGATTTAATAACGAATTGCGTTAGCGCAGCAGGGCGTACTCCTTTCCTACGGAAGGCTACGCGAACGGAGAAGCAAACTAAGCGTAGCGTCTTTAAGAGTTGCCCATTGCGAAAAGCAGCGAATTGGTTTGACCTTGGACAACCTTTACAAAAAATTAAATGCGTTATGATTTCCCCCCAGCAGCTTCTTCCATTTTCTTGCGAAGACTAAGTGGCCTCATGTCAGTCCAAACTTCTTTGATGTAATCCAGACATTCTTGTTTTAAACCACTTTTGCCAGCATCCTTCCAGCCGAGTGCATTTTCTCGGTCAGCAGGCCAAATGGAATATTGTTCTTCATGATTGACTACAACTTTGTAAATTGTTGTGTCTTCTTTGTCGTTTTGGTACATAATTTGCCTCCCACTATTTAATTAACTAAGCTTTGCAAGATTTAATCAAAAAGAATTATCCAAACTTTTCAAGACAAAGGCTTTTCACCCAGCCCCCAGTAAAGAGTCCCTTGCTATAAATCTCACTATTCCACTGGTTCAAGGTGTCCTTTACCCTCTAAAGTTGACAGTTCAATATCTGCAATACATCGGACTTTCACGTAATTCAGCGTCAAATTACCAACTAAATGAACTTTTCCTGTTTGATGCTCAAAGTCAGCTGAGTGGAAATTAGACGCTTGTTGGTCGAGTTTAACACCCAAATCAGTACCTCCATTAGTATTTGTAAATTTGATGTGAACATAACCTCGGTCGATACTTTCTTTGAGTGCTGTAGCTGTTTTTTCGGGTCGTAAACTTGCTTCAACAGGGTGTTCGCCTGATGACAAGCGTTGTACTAACTCGTTCATATATATCTCCTCTTGAAATCAGTGAACATTCAGACGAACGACTTCTTTTAATAATTACTTTTGTGTTGATGCTTCTACTTTCGCTGGTTCGTAAACTGGAATCTCAAATTCCAGGGTTTTGTGGCAAAACTCCTGCCATTGGGGAGTTACATTGTCAAAAATGATATTCTCATCCTTGTAAATCCCATCTGTAACTACATAGTTTTCTTGCAAGTAAAGAAAGTCGTCATCAGTTAATTCTCTATTAATTGCGACTTCTTTACCCTCAACTGACTTGTTTTCTTTTCTGGTATTTTCAGCACACTCCGTCCATTGACTGAATTCACGCAATTTTTTTACAGAGTAAGCTTTACAATACTTTCCCACTGTTGCCATAGTAATACCTCAGTTCAGATTTTTAGCCAGGGATGCTATTATTGTTTTAATATTTCAACAAAATTGGCAGAAATGGTCGGACATCAAGCTTTTTTTCTCTAACGCCCTCATCAAAGGTCAACTCTAGCAATGGAGATTTTCCTCGTTCGATAGTTAGAGCGGTATTCGTACAAACTAGAGACATAGCATCAGTCAAATCTTTGTCGCTATCAATTGTGATGTTTACGCTTGTTAGCTTTCTGACACCCAAGGGATGAGAGATTAACTGCTGGTGTGTAATTGATGAGGGATCGAGCCAAGCTGTCAGAGCAATAGAATCAGGAACTATAAAGCAAAAAGGCTCTTGCTGATTCACAAAATTTTCGGCTGCAAAACTAATAGACTTGTGCGTAGGCGTAGCCCAACCTAGGCATCGCATTGACTCAGCCCAGGATAAACTTGAATCGGATACCACCTTGCTTTGCTCTGTCTTCCTACGTAGACCGACACCAAAGGGTGATGCTCCAGTATGTTGTTTATGAAGGCGAGTTAGTGTCTGAATGCCTGTTTGTGCAGACTGCTGTTCTATTAAGTCTTTATCTTCTATCCAAATTAACTCCAAATACGTATTTTCAAAAAAAATTATTTTTGAGGCTGTTCCATGTTCGACATGTTGCACTTGCTGATTAGAACAGTGAAGACCAACTTTTTGAAGAACTGAAATACTATCAGCTTCTTTTGTCGTACAGACAAAAATGTGATCCACTTCTAGAAAAAAATCATCCACGGTTACCTGGGGTGAGGTTGTTTGCATAACAACTAATACGAGGCTTGATTTTCTTGTTGGACTGAGATCTAAACTCTAGTTAGATAGAGAGATTTGCTTTGCTCAGGAACCTATGTGTGGAAACTGGCAGTAGAATTCAGAATTTAGCAGCAAAGCCAAAGACGTTTCCATTGCTTTGCTCAGAACTCTGAAGTAAAACGGTCTTTATACTTGTCTTTGAGAGTGAAGTTATGTACTTCACTTTTCTTCAAAATTGCTACAATTTTACTCTCTAAAATTTAGATTTTAGAGACTACTTTGGATAAACTCTATTTACTTGTACTTAAACAAGAAGAGTTTCTATTGGAAGTGTAACAAATTACCAATCCCAACAGTATTGCGTCACTAGTTAGGAATATTACTTAAGTTGAACTATACATCATTTTAGTATTGGAAGGTAGTTTTTATTTTTTCATTGTTAATCAGGAAGTTCATTAGATCGAAAAGCTTTGCAAACTAAAAAAAATCAGGGTTTATGCCCTTGTTTTGGGTACTAACAATCATCTGCAGTTGCGGTAGTGCAAAACACTGGCAATTTGCGATCGCTAGCGAGCCAATCCATAACAAGCTTAGGCTAAAAGGTAGATTTTAAGCTGCTTCTAGGGAATTGTATTTCCCATCTCAAATAAAGGACTTGTAAGACCTTTGGAAAACTTTTTGAGCTACTGAATTTACTTAATAACAAAGATTATCATTAAGTTAGTAATAGATCAAGCTACTCACTTTATATTCTTCTGGCTTTTGAAAGTTATGGCTGCGGGTTTACCCATTTGTTTTAAGGTTAGAGCAGTTGATAAATGGGGCTTGAAACCCACTCCAATGTTTAGGCTATTTCTTTCCCGACTCCCTATTCCCGCCCTAACGGGGCTTTGGTCAAATCCCATCCCCTTTCAAAGACACACAATTTGATATTTATACATTTAGAGGTATTGACAAAAGTGCTTGTTTTTCTAATACGGATGAAAATTAACAAATAATCGACTATGATAGTTATATAGTAAGCAGTTTAGACAAATTGTGAGCAATTTCAAAAAACACAGTCAAGCAATCACTGGTTTCAACTATGAAATTTTGGATTCTGAAAAACGTCAAGTTATTCAGCAGCGAACTGGAGAAATTAAAGAGCGCTTACGGCGCTCAGCACAAGATATCTGGGAAATTGGTGAGAAGCTAGCCCAGGTGCGTTCTCAGCTCAAACACGGACAGTTTGAAACTTGGCTCAAAGCTGAGTTTGGCTGGAGCCGACGTACAGCTTACAACTTTATTAACGTTTATGAAACATTGGCTGAACGTGCAAATTTTGCACAAATAGATATTGCCACATCTGCCCTTTATCTTTTGGCAGCACCATCAACTCCCCCTCAGGTGCGTGAAGAATTTCTACAACGCGCCCATGAAGGCCAAACCATAACTTATAAGAATATTCGTCAAGTAATTGAAGAGGAGAAATCAAAGGCTATCTCTGCTCCTGTGTTATCTGAGCAACCACAATCACTGACTTCTATACCAGAGATTGTGACTATAATTCCGAAGCAGGAAGTGAAAGCCGAAGTACCAGTTAGAGAAGTTGCTGTAGCAAAAACTACCCTAGTATCACCTGTTGTTGTGAATGCAGATGAAATTGAGTCGGGTTGGTTTTTACTGGAAAAGCAACATCTTCTATTCTGTGGGGATACAGCTTCATCAGAATTCATTGAACGCATACCCTTTGCTAGCCTTGCTATTGCTATAACCTCCGATGACTGGGATCACGATTGGTTAGTTGAACGAGCCAAGACTGTGATTATCTTCCCAGAATCAGATTTAAAAGAACAGCTGATTGAACAATTAATCAAGATGTTTTCGGTATTGGGGGACATAGTAATTTTTCCCTGGCTACCAACTGCGGATATGGTCGCAATCGCTCATCAGCTAAATCGGCGAGTGTTTGCAGGAGATCCCAGCGTTGAGCGTTGTCGTCAAGCGATCGCACACTCTCGACTCAAATCTCAGCCATTGGACTTCCCTTAGACCTTAGATCGGGTCATTGAAAGCGTTCGGCTTCTTCCACCCATCGACACCTATCAAAAGTAATAAATTATTTTCTGATATTTTTTTAGATAGTCTAAAATCACACATCTTTCAAGTTTTGATAATTATTAGCTATTAATACGGGGTTGCTAAACGCCACACTTCCCTGTAATGTAAGAAGGTCTAAATGAAAATAAATAGCAATATCAAAGCTTGCATGGCTGACTTAGTAATTTCGCCCTCTGTTCGCTAGAGCAACATCGAGGTCTGTTGTTTGAGTTTTCCCAATTGAATTAAATAAGGGAACTCCAAAAAATAAATCATTCCCATTTAGGTCGTTGACTGTTCACTGTTGACCCTTCTCCTATGGTCGCCGCTACGCGTAGCTTGCTTCCACGAAGTGGTACGACTTCGCTCAGGGTCAAACTGCTGACTGTCAACGGTCAACAGTCTTCTATGGAATATTTTTTTATTTGGAAGTCCCTAATTCTCTCAAAACTCCAGCTTGAGCAAGAAAGAAGTATATCTGTTAAAGATTTACCGTATTGAAGTAGACCTTTACATATCCACAACAACTGACTCAAAAGCTTGTGCAGCTAGGAGTGAGTGTGAGACTAATTTTGCCACTATTGTTTGCCTGGATCTGATTACCGGAGGCATAATAATGACTAAGATTTTCAATAACGTCCAAGAAATTCCACCTGAGTATGCAACTATCGTTGATATTTTGCGCGATCGCAGTTTCAAGATACCCCACACACAAGCATTCACTTTCCTTGAAGATGGCGAAACTCAGGAATTAACGCTGACTTATTATGAATTAGACCGGCGCAGTCGAGCTGTAGCAGCACAACTGCAAGCTTTTGGTTTGAGTGGGGAACGTGCCATATTACTGTATCCTCCTGGACTGGATTACCTAATAGCATTTTTTGGTTGTCTATATGCTGGAGTCGTGGCAGTTCCGGCTTATCCGCCTCGCAATCAACGTAAAACGCCGAGAATACAAGCTATCACCATAGATGCACAAGCTAGTGTTGCTCTCACCACAACAGCAATGCTCCCCGCATTACAATCAATATTCATACCAGATACAAAACAAGGGAATTTTCGCTGGCTGACAACAGACAATACAGCACAGGGTCTAGAAGATTCTTGGCAGCAACCTGCAATTAATGGAGATACCCTAGCTTTTCTGCAATACACTTCCGGTTCTACAGGCACACCAAAGGGAGTGATGCTCAGTCATGGCAACCTGCTGCACAACGCCGCCGTCACTTACCAACTCATGGAGCATTCATCCAGCAGTAAGTTTGTCTCTTGGCTACCTGTTTACCATGACATGGGATTGATTGGTGGCATTTTGCAACCTTTGTATGGTGCATTTCCTTGCATATTAATGTCACCAGCATCTTTTCTACAAAAACCTTATCGCTGGTTACAGGCGATTTCTCGTTACAAAGGCACCACTAGTGGCGGCCCTAATTTTGCTTACGAACAGTGTATTCAAAGGATTACTCAACAACAAAAAGAAACTCTTGATTTAAGTAGCTGGAGTGTCGCGTTTAACGGTGCTGAACCAGTCCGGCGAGATACTCTTGAGCAATTCGCAACCGCCTTTGCAGAATGTGGCTTTCGTGCAGAAGCATTTTATCCCTGCTATGGCATGGCGGAAGCAACATTGATAGTTTCTGGTGGGAGCAAAAAAGCATTAGCTCAAATCAGAACTGTAAATAAATCTGCACTTTCACAAAACCAGATAGTCGAAGCAACTATCGAGAATCAAGATATTCAAAGTTTTGTCAGTTGCGGCAAAGCAATTCCGAATCAGCAGATTATAATTGTCAATCCTGAAACATTAACTCGTTGTTCATCAAATAAAGTTGGGGAAATTTGGGTATCTGGCCCTAGTGTTGGTCAAGGTTATTGGAATCGAAGAGAAGAAACAAAAGAAACATTCCACGCCTATCTCAAAGACACGAAAGAGGGGCCGTTTTTACGCACTGGTGACTTAGGCTTTTTGCACAATGACGAGGTTTTCATTACAGGTAGAGCCAAAGATTTAATTATTATTCGCGGTCGCAATCTTTACCCACAAGATATAGAATTAACAGCAGAACGCAGTCATTCATCGTTACGTCTTGGTGCTAATGCAGCATTTACAGTAGAAGTTAATAATGAAGAAAGGCTTTTTATTGTACAAGAATTAGAGTTTCGTGCCAAGCCAAATTTAGCAGAAGTAATTAGTGCCATACGCCAAGCTATTACTGAAGAACATGAAGTACAAGTTTATGGTGTAATTTTAATTAAACCAGGTAGTATTCCCAAAACTTCTAGCGGTAAAATTCAAAGGCGTGCAACTCGCGCTCAGTTTCAAAATGGCGAATTGCATATAGTTGAAAGTGACGTTCTCAAAATTAATGATATTGCTGGAAATGAAATTAAAATACAACGTTTTGAGCTGTTGGAACTTTCCCCAAAAGAATGTCGAATAGTTTTAGAATCATATCTGATGAAACTCTTAGCAGGAGTACTTCCAATTGCCGCAGATGATATTAATCTCCAAGAACCATTAAGTACGCTGGGACTTGATTCTTTAAAAGTATTTGAGTTAAAAAATCGGATTGAAGTTGATTTAGAAATAGAAGTATCTGTAGCAGATTTTTTTGAAGGAATGAGTGGGCGATCGCTCGCAACCAAACTACTCGCTCAAATGACCACAGATGCACTCCCATCATTCTCCTTTATTCAACAAGAAAAAAACACATCACATCATCCTTTATCTTTTGCTCAGCAGGGATTATGGTTTATCAATCAGCTAACTCCTGATACTCCTACATATAATATTCCTATAGTTATTAACTTCAAAGGTTGCATTAACTTCACAGCTTTACAAGATAGTCTGAACGAAATTATTAGACGACACGAAGTATTACGCACAAGCTTTACAGTAGAAAATGGACAACCCGTGCAAGTTGTAAATCAAGCTGTACCTGTAACTTTGGCGGTTGAAGATTTGCGTTCTTTATCAGAAAATGAGCGTACCCAAGAAGCACGACGTTTAGCTACAGAGTTCGCACAACAGCCATTTGACTTATCTGCTGAATCGCTTTTGCGTAGTAAAATTTTACAATTAAATAATATAAATTATCAATTGTTGGTGACTCTGGATCATATAATTGCAGATGGTTGGTCTATGGCTATTCTGATTAAAGAACTAACTGCACTATATGAAGCATTCTCAACAGGCAAAGTTTCACCACTGACTGAATTACCAATTCAGTATCGAGATTTTATCAATTGGCAACGAAAATGGTTTGATTCAGAACGCATTCAACCGTTATTGAACTATTGGAAACAAAAATTGCAGGGTGAGCTACCTGTACTGAATTTACCAACAGACCGGGCGCGAGCGCCAGTGCAAACCTTCAACGGCGCTCAAGCAAAATTAGTGCTTTCTCAAAGTCTGACAAAAGAATTAAAGAATTTCAGCCGTCAGCAGGGAGTAACTTTATTTATGACCTTGCTGACAGCATTCAAAATTTTGCTGTATCGTTATACTGGTCAGACTGATATTTTAGTCGGTTCGCCAATCGCCAATCGTAATAAAGCAGAAATTGAGTCATTAATTGGATTATTTGTCAATGTTTTAGTTTTGCGTACAGAGTTATCTGGCGACCTGAGTTTTCAGGAGTTATTAAGACGGGTGAAGTCAACAGCTTTAGAGGCATACATTCATCAAGACTTACCTTTTGAAAAGTTAGTAGAAGAACTACAGCCAAATAGAGACTTGAGTTATAATCCACTATTTCAAGTAATGTTTGTTCTCCAGAATGTTCCAAAACCCAATCTAAGCCTATGGGACGTATCAGTTAGTTATGAAGAAGGTTACAACGGGACATCTAAGTTTGATTTGACATTGTTTATGGAGGATTCCGAGCAAGGTTTGGTTGCAACTTGCGAGTACAACACGGATTTATTTAATCCAGATACCATTACTCGGATGTTGGGACATTTCCAAACTTTACTAGAAAGTATAAATAGCGATAGCCAACAGTGCATTTCAGATTTACAATTACTAACACCACCTGAACTACAACAGTTATTAGTTGAGTGGAATGATACTAAAACAGATTATCCTCAAGATAAGTGCATTCATCAATTATTTGAAGAACAGGTAGAGAAAACACCAGATGCAGTTGCAGTCGTCTTTGAAAACCAACAATTAACCTATCGGGAATTAAACAACCGGGCAAATCAACTGGCGCACTATTTGCAAAAGTTAGGAGTAAAACCAGAGGAGCTTGTTGCTATTTGTGTGGAACGCTCCCTAGAAATGGTCGTCGGACTTTTGGGTATCCTCAAAGCAGGTGGAGCTTACCTACCATTAGATCCAGCATATCCCCAAGAGCGTTTAGTCTTCATGTTGTCAGACTCACAGGTAAAAGTGATTTTGACTCAGAAGAAATTGATAACAGGTCTTCTTAAGCATCAAGCACATATAGTTTGCTTAGACACAGATAAGAGCTTGACTCTAGCTGCAAGTGAGAATAACCCTGTCAGTGGAGTTAAACCCGATAACTTGGCTTATGTAATTTACACCTCCGGATCTACAGGACAGCCTAAAGGGGTGATGATATCTCACCAGGCAATTTGCAACCATATGGTCTGGATGCATAAGTCTTTTCCCTTAACTGAAACAGACAAAGTTCTACAAAAAACTCCATTTAGCTTTGATGCTTCGATCTGGGAATTTTACGCACCGTTGTTAGTAGGGGCACAGTTAATCATAGCTGAACCAGAGGGTCATCAGGACAGTGCATATCTTGTTAAGCTGATAACCAACTTGAAGATAACTACTGTTCAAGTTGTCCCCTCCTTACTGCGAATATTCTTAGAAGAAGTGAAAAGTCACAGATGTAACTCCCTCAAACGAGTCTTTTGTGGAGGCGAAGTTTTACCAATTAATATCCAAGAGCGCTTCTTTGCGAATTTAAATGCAGATTTGTATAATTTATACGGTCCTACCGAAGCTTGCATTGATGCAACATTTTGGGCTTGTAAACGCCAAAGCGATTTACCAATTGTCCCTATCGGTCGCCCAATTAACAATATGCAGGTCTATCTACTAGACTCAAAGGGGAAGCCTGTTCCTATTGGTGTGCCAGCAGAACTGCATATAGGTGGAGACGGACTAGCCCGAGGCTATTTTAAGCATCCCGATCTCACTGCTCTTAAATTCGTCCCCAACCTGTTTAGCAATAATCCGGGAGATCGCCTCTACAAGACTGGTGACTTAGCCAGTTATACACCTAATGGAGAGATTAAGTACCTTGGTCGTATTGATAATCAGGTAAAGGTTCGCGGTTTTCGCATTGAACTAGGAGAAATTGAAGCGTTATTGAGTCAACACTCAGCAGTACAGGCAAGTGTGGTTGTAGTTCGAGAGGATGAATCAGGAAATAAGTCTCTGGTAGCTTATGTAGTCTTTCAAGCAGAACAGTCACTTACGATTACTGAGTTGCGCCGCTTCTTAGAGGAAAAGCTACCTAAATATATGGTGCCTTCTTTCTTTGTATTGCTAGAAAAACTGCCGCTATTGCCCAACGGCAAAGTAGATAGGCGATCGCTACCAATTCCCGAAACTCTTCGCCCAGTCTTGGAAGTCGCGTATGTAGCCCCACAAACTAAGATGGAACAAACTATTGCTGCTGTTTGGCAAGAAGTACTACACCTAGAAAAAGTAGGCGTCAATGACAATTTCTTTGACATTGGTGGTCATTCTTTACTGATAGTTCAGGTGAATAACAAACTACAAGAAATTTTGAACAGGAATTTATCAATTGTAGAAATGTTCCAAAACCCGACTATAAATTCATTAGCACGACATATAAGTCAAAATACTGGGGATATTTCTACTTTTGGAGCGATCCGTCAAAGGGCACAACAGCAAATAGAGGCAAACAATCGACGTAAAGAGTTATTAATTAATAAACAAAGAAAAATGACTCATTGAAAGTAATAATTTCTAATTTAGAGGAAATTTATAATGCTTACACTTGAACAATTTGGAAGTAGTACGGGAAAAATAGTTTCTAGCAAAACTTCTCAAAGTATTCTTAGTTTGTCAAGCTATGAAGTTTTAAAACAGTTCAGATTATCTGGACTCCTTGACGCAGAGCATTTAAAGATACTCGACGACAGATTTTTTCTCATCTTAGTTATCTTAAATATTAATTGAAATATCACATTAATAAAAACAATGATTAATGAAATAAGGGGAAAAAATAATGAGTATCTCAGATACTAACGAATCGATGGAAGCAATAGCAATCATTGGTATCGAAGGGCGTTTTCCTAATGCTAAAAATCTTGAAGAATTTTGGCATAATTTACAAAATGGTGTAGAGTCAATTTCTATCTTCACAGATGAAGAAATAATATCTGAGGGAATAAATCCGGCAATTCTGGGCGATCGCAATTATGTAAAAGCCAGTGCCATATTAAAAGATATCGATTTATTTGACGCGGCATTTTTTAGTTTTAATCCCAAAGAAGCAGAAATTACGGACCCACAACACCGGATTTTTTTAGAGTGTGCTTTGGAAGCATTGGAAAATGCTGGCTACGGTTCTAATAGATGTGACAGTCGTATTGGAGTTTATGCTGGTGCTAGTCTCAATAACTATTATTCATTAGATTTAAATCGTGATCGCCTGGGTTCAGCCCAATGCTACCAAACAGTAATTGGTAACGATAAAGATTTCCTCACAACTCGTGTTTCTTATAAATTAAATCTCACCGGCCCAAGCATTACAGTCCAAACAGCTTGCTCCACTTCATTAGTTGCAACCACACTCGCTTGTCAAAGTTTGTTGAATTATCAATGCGATATGGCTTTGGCTGGTGGGGTTTCTATCCACGTACCCCAAAAAACGGGTTATCTGTACGAACCCGGAGGCACATTATCGCCTGATGGTCACTGTCGTGCTTTTGATGCTAAAGCGCAGGGAACAACTATCGGTAATGGTGTAGGAATTGTTGTCCTGAAGCGATTGAGTGATGCTCTAGCAGATGGCGATCGCATCCATGCTGTAATTAAAGGTTCAGCTATTAATAATGATGGTTCTGGTAAAGTTGGCTACACAGCACCTAGCGTCAATGGTCAAGCAGAGGTGATTGCTGAAGCGATGATGCTGGCGGGAGTTTATCCTTAGACAATCAACTATATTGAAGCTCATGGTACTGGTACAGCTTTAGGCGATCCCATTGAAATTGCCGCACTTTCTCAAGTCTTTCGTAACAGTACCACCAAAAAAGGCTTTTGTGCGATCGGTTCAGTCAAAACAAACATCGGTCATTTAGATGCAGCAGCTGGAATTGCCGGACTGATTAAAACAGTTTTAGCCCTGAAACATCAGCAGATACCACCCAGTTTAAATTTTGAGCAACCCAATTCCCAAATTGATTTTGCCAACAGCCCTTTTTATGTGAATACAACCCTCACAGAATGGAAAGCGGAAAGTACTCCTCGTCGTGCTGGTGTGAGTTCTTTGGGTATTGGTGGGACTAATGCTCATGTGATTCTAGAAGAAGCGCCAGTGCTGGAACCGTCTAGCCCTTCTCGTCCTTGGCAGTTGTTAGTACTTTCTGCCAAAACTAACTCAGCTTTAGAAACTGCAACAGAAAATCTGGCTAGTCACCTCCAGCTACATCCCGATGTGAACTTAGCGGATGTTGCTCATACTCTGCAAGTAGGACGTGGTGAATTTAATCATCGTCGCGTGCTGGTGTGCCAAGATATCGAAGATGCAACCAGCGCCTTACGAGATCCGCAAAGAGTTTTGACTCGCTTAGTTGAAAATGGTGTTCACGTTGGCGCAGGCTCTCGTAGAGAAGTGACTTTGCAGGAGTATCGCCCCATCGCTTTCATGTTCCCCGGACAGGGCGCTCAATATGTAGACATGGGTAAAGAACTTTACCAGACTGAGCCAGTTTTTCAAGAACAAGTCGATTTTTGCTGTCAATTGCTGCAACCACATTTGGGGTTGGATTTGCGTTCAGTTATTTATCCCAAGGAGTCTGAGTCAAAAGCCGCAGCCGAAAAACTGCAACAAACTGACATCACTCAACCAGCATTGTTTGTCATAGAATACGCTTTGGCTCAATTGTGGATATCGTGGGGGATTTCTGCCCAAGCGACGATTGGTCATAGCATTGGGGAATATGTCGCTGCCTGTTTAGCTGGTGTAATGTCTGTTGAAGATGCCTTAAGACTGGTAGCTGCTCGTGGGCGACTGATGCAACAACTTCCATCTGGTACTATGCTCTCTGTACCTCTACCAGAAGCGGAAGTTAGAGGTTTACTGAATGAAAATTTATCTTTAGCTGCTAGTAATGCACCAGCCTTGTGTGTAGTATCGGGAACTGATGATGCTATAAATGCATTGCAAAACCAGCTTCAAGGGATAGAATGTCGGCGTTTGCATACCTCCCACGCTTTTCACTCTCCGATGATGGAACCCATCTTGGAGCCATTCGAGAAGGAAGTCAGTAAAGTTAGACTAAATCCCCCGAAAATTCCCTTTATTTCCAATTTTACGGGCACTTGGATTACGGCAGAGCAAGCCACAGATCCAAATTATTGGGCGAAACATTTACGCTCCTGTGTTCGTTTTTCGGAGGGAATTTCTGCATTACTGCAAGAGCCAAATCGCATCCTGCTAGAGGTTGGGCCTGGGCATACTTTATCTACCTTTGCCAAAAAGCATTCAGAACCGATCGCATTATCTTCATTACGACATCCTCAAGAAAAACACTCAGATGTAGCGTTCTTATTGAACACATTAGGCAAGCTTTGGCTATCTGGAGTAAATGTGGATTGGTTGGGATTTTATGCTCATGAGCGCCGTCATCGTCTTCCCTTACCGACGTATCCCTTCGAGCGCCAGCGTTACTGGATTCATGACCAAAAACCAGCACCAACTGTCAAGACAAGTTTACAGACGCCGATCGCCTTTATACCGGGTAAAAAGTTAGATATTGCTGACTGGTTCTACGTCCCATCATGGAAACGCTCTCCACTACCCGAAAAGTCCAAGAGTGAAAAATCGGTTTTGGCTTGCACTCTGGTGTTTACCGATGAGTGCGGATTGGGTGAAGAATTAGTGAACCGATTGAAACTGCAAGGTCAAGATGCGATCGCCGTCAGCATCGGATCGAAGTTGAGAAAATTAAGCGATCGCCACTACAGCTTAAATCCCCAACAACGAGATGACTATGATGCTTTGTTCAAAGAACTTGTAGCAGAAAACAAATTCCCAAATACAATTGTGCATTTATGGAATGTCACACCTGTTAATAATACAGAATCAGTAGTTGGCACAGAAGATTTAGGATTTTATAGTCTGCTATTTCTCGCTCAGGCACTTGGGAAACATCATTTTAGCGAGCAACTGCAAATAGCCGTCATCTCCAACAACATCCAGGAAGTGACTGGAGATGAAATTCTTTGTCCTGAAAAGGCAACTATTCTTGGGCCTGTGAAGGTGATACCAAAAGAGTATTTAAATATCAGTTGTCGCAGCATTGATATTATTACTTTCTCAAATCAATCTTGGCAGCAAGAGAAACTGATAGAACAATTGCTGAGTGAACTACAAACGCAATCTTCTGACTCAGTTATCGCCTACCGAGGAAATCATCGCTGGGTACAACAATTTGAACCTGTTTTCTTAGAGCCAGCATTTACAAAAATACCAAAGCTTCAAGAAAAAGGCGTATATTTAATAACTGGTGGATTGGGAGGCATTGGACTGGTTTTAGCAGAGCATCTGGCGAAGACTGTAAAGGCTAAATTGCTGCTCACAGGACGTTCATCATTTCCAGCAAAAGACCAATGGTCAGAGTGGCTGAAGGCTCACGGTGAGGAAGATAGTATTAGCCGCAAGATTCAAAAACTTCAAGAACTCGAACAGTTGGGTGCAGAAATTTTGGTGGTGAGTGCTGATGTGACTAACATTGAGCAGATGCAAAATGCGATCGCAAAGGCGCAGGAACATTTTGGTAAATTCAATGGTGTAATTCACGCCGCCGGGATTCCGGGAGGTGGAATCATTCAGCTAAAAACGGCAGAAATGGCAGCAAATGTTCTGGCTCCGAAAGTGAAAGGAACGCTAGTTATTAATAGTATTTTTCAGGATACTCAGCTAGATTTCTTGGTTTTGTGTTCTTCAATGACTGCCATTCAAGGAGAATTAGGACAGGTAGATTATGCCAGTGCTAATGCTTTTCTGGACGCTTTTGCTCACTATAAGAGTAATCGAGATGGCATATTTACTACATCTATTAACTGGTCTGCTTGGCAGGAAGTTGGTATGGCAGCCGCAGCCGCAACCCAGATTGTCAAACCTCAATTTCAAGCAGTGAACCATCCATTATTTGAGCAATGCATAGTGGAGAGTTCAGAGCAAGAAATATATATCTCGAAGTTTAGCGTCATCAAACACTGGGTTTTGGGCGAACACATAGTTATGGGAAAAGCGACACTTCCAGGAACAGCTTATCTGGAAATGGCTAGGGCTGCTTTTGAAAAGCATAGCGAAAATCGCCCAATAGAAATCAGTGAAGTGTATTTCCTCTCGCCTTTAGTGGTAGAAGCTGATGAAGAGAAAGAAGTTCGGACACTGTTGAAAAAACAGAAAGATAAATTTGAATTCTCGATCGTCAGCCAATCTAATTCTGAGAAAGATAAATGGTTAGAACATGCTAGGGGAGAAATAGCCTTTATCGAAACAGAATTTACTAATCAATATGACATTGAAGCAATCAGAGCTAGATGTAACCAACAGGAAATTACCAATGCAGAAAGAGATAATAAGCTTCAAGGAGGATATATAGAATTTGGCTCTAGATGGAACAACTTCAAACAGGCAAAATTCGGTACAAATGAAGGTTTAGCTATCCTAGAAATACCTAGCCAATTTGCCAATGATATTAATTTATATAAATTACATCCGGCTTTACTAGATAATGCCGTTGGTTTTCTGAGCATCAAAGAAAAAAGCGCACACTTACCATTTTCTTATAAAAAATTGAAGTTTAGAGAATCTTTACCTGAAAAAGTGTACAGTCACATTAGAACCACTAAAAATGACAAATCTCGGAATGATACTCTGAAATTTGATATCACTATTATGGATGATCGAGGGAGAGAATTGGTTGAGATAGAAGAGTATACTTTGAGAAAAGTAGATGTCATCCCCAAAAAATCTCCTATTTCCGAAAGCCAAAACTTTTGTTTACAAATTTCTTCTCCTGGCAGTTTAGAGACTTTGACATTTCAATCAGGATCGCGACAGCAACCAAGACGAGGAGAGATAGAAATTGAGGTGGCTGCAACTGGTCTTAACTTTAAAGAAGTACTTCTGGCTCTAGGAATGCTTCCTATCCCAACTGATACCGATCTCAAGTTCGGTTTGGAGTGTGCTGGCAAAATAGTTGCATTAGGAGAAGGCGTTGAGGGGTTTGAAATTGGAGACGAAGTGATTGCCTTTGGCGATGGTTGCTTTAGCCGATTCCTCACGACTTCTGCTTTGGCAGTTGCACTCAAACCTAAACATTTGAGTTTAGAAGCAGCGGCAACAATTCCCGTAGCCTTTACTACAGCTTACTATTCTCTGATGCAATTGGGTCGGTTGAGTAAAGGCGATCGCGTTCTCATTCATGCTGCGGCTGGTGGAGTCGGCATGGCGGCAGTTCAAATTGCTCAGTGGATAGGAGCAGAAATCTTTGCCACGGCGGGTAATCCAGAGAAGCGAGCTTTTCTGCATTCAATTGGGATTGAGCATGTCTTTGATTCTAGGTCTGTGGCTTTTGCTGAGGACGTGATGCAATGCACGCATGGCAAGGGTGTAGACGTAGTTTTGAATTCCCTTGCTGGAGAATTCTTGACCAAAAGTCTAGACGTATTAGCACCTTACGGACGCTTTCTGGAAATTGGTAAGCGGGATATTCTCAATAACAGCCAACTAGGTCTAAAAGTCTTTGCAAAATGCTTATCGTTCTTTGCTATTAACGTAGACCGACAACTTCCCAACTTTAGCGACTTGTGGCGCGAAGTAGTACAACATTTCCACCAGAGAAATTTTCAACCGTTGCCTTATCAGGTCTTTGCCATTGATTCCGTGGATCGTGCTTTTGAAGAGATGGCAAGAGCGAAGCATATTGGTAAGATTGTTGTATCTTTGGAAAATCAAGACTCCCTATCTATTAGGGAAAACAAAGATACTTTAGTATCCGTAGCTTTCAGTCCTAAAGAGCCGAAAAAATCTGTTACACCTGCCCAAACCTATCAAAAACAGCTGCTTGAGCAAGGGTTATCACCTGCTGAGGGGATAGAAGCGTTCAACCGGATTCTGGAAAATACGCTTTCCCAAGTTTTGGTATCAACCCATGATTTTCGACTTCAAATCAAGCCGGATCTCGTGAGTTACTCACCCAATCTAGAAGCTACAAACAAAGATAACCTCTCAAAACCAACGTATTCAAGACCAGAACTGAGTACTACTTATATTGCTCCCAGAAACGAAATCGAGCAAAAAATCTCTTCGATCTGGCAAGAACTCCTGGGTAGCGAACAAGTAGGTATCCACGACAACTTCTTTGAGCTAGGTGGCGATTCACTTCTGATGGTACAGGTACGCAGTAAATTGCAGGCTGCTTTAAACTGTGATATCTCCACAGCTGACTTATTTGAATATCCCACCATCAATGTCTTGGCAGGATATCTCAGCCAGACACAAAATCAACAGCCAGCCTTCGAGCAAGCCCAAGAGCGTGCCAAGAGGCAAGAAGCAGCAATTGAAGAAGAAATGGAGCTGATGAAACTCAGGAGGAGAGTGTATGAGTAATCGATTGAAAGGAATAGCTGTAATTGGCATGGCAGGTCGGTTTCCTGGAGCCAAAAATGTGGCTCAGTTTTGGCAGAATTTGTGCAACGGTGTAGAGTCTATTTCATCCTTCAGCGATGAAGAATTAATCGCACAAGGCGTAGATCCAACTTGTTTGCAAGACCCTAACTATGTAAAAGCTGGGTTTGTGCTAGAAGACATAGAGATGTTTGACGCTTCATTCTTTGGCTACTCTCCTAGAGAAGCTGAAATTCTCGACCCACAACAGCGAGTTTTTTTAGAGTGTGCGTGGGAAGCTTTAGAAAATGCTGGTTATGACCCAAAATCAGACAATAACCTGATTGGTGTATATGCTGGGGGCAACCTGAGTACTTACCTGCTGAATAATCTCGCCTCACACCCTGACTTGCTCAAATCGCTGAATATGCAAATTGCCCTTGGCAATGATAAGGATTCTATATCGACACGAGTTTCTTACAAGTTAAATTTAAAAGGGCCGAGTATTAGTGTTGGTACAGCTTGTTCCACCTCTTTAGTAGCTGTTCATTTAGCGTGCCGAGGGTTGCAAAGTTACCAGTGCGATATGGCGATCGCTGGTGGCATCGCGATCCAAACTCCCCAAGTGGAAGGTTATTTCTATCAAACTGGCGGGATGGCTTCTGCTGATGCTCACACTCGCGCCTTTGATGCTAAAGCTACTGGTGGCCCTTTTGGTAGAGGCGTGGGTATTGCGGTCTTAAAGAGATTAGAGGATGCTGTCGCGGATGGCGACTATATTTATGCAGTAATTAAAGGTTCAGCGATTAATAATGATGGTGCGGTAAAAGTTAGCTATACAGCACCGAGTGTTGCAGGTCAAGCAGAAGCGATCGCCCAAGCCCAAGCGATCGCCGACTTTGAACCTGATACCATTACCTACATTGAAACTCATGGCACTGGTACAGCCTTGGGCGATCCGATTGAAATTCGGGCGTTAGAAAAGGTGTTTCGTGCCAGAACTAGTAAGAAGGGTTTTTGTGCGATCGGTTCTGTCAAACCTAATGTCAGCCATTTGAATACAGCCGCTGGAATAACGGGTTTAATTAAAACTGTTTTAGCTCTAAAGCATCAACAAATACCACCCAGCTTGTACTTTGAAGAACCCAATCCTGAGATAGACTTTGCCAACAGCCCTTTTTACGTTAATACCCAACTATCTGCATGGCAAACCAACGGAACACCACGCCGCGCTGGGGTCAGTTCTTTTGGTCTTGGAGGGACTAATGCTCATGTTGTTTTAGAAGAAGCCCCTATTTTTGGGCAGGGGGCAGGGGGCAGGGAGCAGAGGGGCAGGGGAGCAGAGGAGCAGGGGGGTACGGGAGCAGAGGGAGTTAACTCCTTACTCAGCACTCAGCACTCAGCACTGAGAAGGTATCAATTGCTGGTAGTTTCTGCTAAAAGTGACTCTGCTTTAGAGACAGCAACTACAAATTTGGTTAATCACCTGCAACAGCACCCAGAAATTAACCTTGCAGATGTGGCTTATACATTGCAAGTTGGGCGACATGGTTTGAGCCATCGGCGGACAGTTGTTTGTCAAGATACTGAAGATGCGATCGCAGCTTTCCAAAATCCCAAACGAGTCCTCACTAGCACTCAGGACATAAATGAGCGCCCAGTAGTCTTGATGTTTACTGGTTTGGGAACTCATTATCTCAACATGGGTTCTGAATTATACCAGTTTGAACCCACGTTCCGCGAACACCTCGATCGCTGTTGCTCGTTGTTTGAACCCCTTTTAGGTCTTAATCTCAAAGAAGTTATTTATCCTACTTCCCATTCAACAACCGAAACAACCAAAGAAAAATCGGGTATAGATTTACGCCAAATGCTTGGTCGCGATCGCCAATCACTAGATCCCGCCGCCCAAAAACTAAATCAGACATACCTCACGCAGCCAGCACTGTTTGCCATTGAGTATGCTTTAGCTCAATTATGGATATCCTGGGGCATTCGTCCAGTAGCAATGATTGGTTACAGCATCGGTGAATATACCGCAGCAACAATAGCCGGAGTATTGTCTCTAGAAGATGCGATTACTCTTGTTGCCAAAAGAGCGCAAATGATTCAAGAGTTGCCAGGGGGAGGAATGCTGGCGGTTCCTTTGACAGAAAAAGAAGTGCAACCTTTCTTGAATGAAAACCTTTCCTTATCAGCAGTCAATGGCTCATTCCAATGTGTGCTTGCGGGAACTACACAGGCTATAGAGGAATTGGCAAGTGAGTTGAGTGCTAAGGGGTTAGCCTGTCGGCAATTGCAGACTTCCCATGCTTTTCATTCTTACATGATGGAGGCGATCGCTGACTCTTTCACCGAACTAGTAAAAACTATCAGCCTCAAACCCCCGCAAATTCCTTATATATCTAACGTCACCGGAACTTGGATTACAGCAGAGCAAGCCACAAATCCCAGCTATTGGACACAGCATCTATGCCAACCCGTGCTTTTTGCTGATGGAGTAAATCAGTTGTGGACAAAACATAATCCAATTTTCTTAGAGGTGGGGCCAGGACAAGCATTAAGCAGCTTGGCGATGCAATGTTTAGATAATGTTCCTGATGATAACAAGGTAATATTATCCTCACTGCGCTATGCTTATGAGCGACAATCTGACATTGCTTTTATCCTCAACACATTAGGACAACTGTGGCTTGAGGGAATCAAGATAGATTGGTCGGGATTTCATACCCATGAGCGCCGATACCGCCTTCCCTTGCCAACATATCCTTTTGAGCGACAAAGATATTGGATTGAACCACAAAAATTATTACCTGCACAAATAAATTTCCAACCCAAGTTAACAGCATCAGAACTTTGGAAATCTTTGGTAGAAGCTGGTCAACTTCAAGCCAGCATAGGCGCTTCGGAATTTGACGAGCAAATTTCTCAAGCGAAAAGAGAGTGTTTAGATCGTTTATGTATTGCTTATATTCATCTTACAACAGCACATTTAGGAGCTTTTAACAATTCTACTAAAAAGTATTCTTTGGAAGAATTGTATGACCAATGTCAGATTATTCCTTCCTATAGAGAATTGTTCAGTCGATGGCTAGAAATATTGGTAAAGCAAGGTCATTTACATGAAGAACAAGGGCTGTTTACTAACTTCTTACCAATATCAATAGACTTTGTAAATGAACTTTTGCTAGAAGTCAGAGCCAAATGGGCAGACACACCGCAACAAATAGATTTGCTGCAACTGTATGGCGAAAATATGGTAGCTCTGCTGACTGGTAAAAAAGAACCATTAGAGTTTCATGTTTCCACCTTATTAAAGTCAGGAGAATTTTCAGTCCAACAATTGCCTGAAAATAAGTACTACAACTCCATCATGCGGGTATGCTTAGAACAGGTGTTAAAAGTGCTACCACCTGAAGTTAATCTCAGAATTCTGGAACTTGGCGCTGGAACTGGTACTGGCACGGCAGAGTTATTACCTATATTGCCATCAGAAAAAACTAATTATACCTTCACTGATGTGGGAGGTTTCTTTTTGAATGCAGCTAGGAATAAATTTAGCGATTATCCATTTATTGAATACCAATTGCTAGACCTTGAGCGATCGCTACAGGAACAAGGATACTCAAGCCACAGCTTTGATGTAATTGTAGCTTTCCAAGTGTTGCACGTCGCTCGAAATATTGGAGAAACTCTCGATCAGATTCGCTCTTTACTCGCTCCTGGAGGTTTACTTCTTTTTTGGGAAACAACTCAACCACGCTTGGAATTTGAGTTCATTGACGCGTTGCTAATGAATCCGATAGAGGATTTAGAAAGCGATCGTAACATGTGCAATCCCTTTTTATCCAAAGAGCAGTGGCAACAAGAACTCAAATCTCATGGTTTTGTGCAGGTGACAGCTTTCTCAGAATTCGCACCTTTTACAGACCACATAATTGTCGCTCAGGCTACTACACAAACAACGCCCAAAGCACCAGCAGCATTTACAGCATTACTTGAAGCAGACAAAACGCAAGAAGTTTCATTTGGTAAAAAGTCCAATATTGCTGACTGGTTCTACATCCCTTCATGGAAACGTTCGCTACCACCACAGTCAAACGGTCAGGTGAAACAAGCAGAATGCTGGTTGGTATTTGTCGATGAGTATGGGTTAGGCGCTCAAATCGTCAAGCGACTCGAACTTGAAGGTCATGATGTAATTACCGTCAGAGTTGGAAAACAATTTGAGACTACGAGTGAATCTTCAAGAGAGCATCTAGGTAAGCGTGCATATACAATAGCGCCTCAACAACAAGATGATTACAATACCCTACTCAAAGAACTTCGCGCCCAAGACTTAATACCACAAAGAATTATTCATCTGTGGAGTGTAACCCAGTCAGAACTTGCAGATTCTAATGCAGCAGAAGGATTCCAAAGTTTGTTATTGTTGACACAAGCGCTAGAAAAACAGAACTTTACAAATGATTTACAGCTTGCAGTTATCTCCAACAATATGCAAGCAGTAACCGGAGTCGAAAATCTTTGTCCAGAAAAAGCAACACTCCTTGCACTTGTTAAGGTCATCCCACAAGAATATTCAAATATTAAATGTCGTAGCATTGATGTTATTATTCCCTCACCAGGAAGTTGGCAAGAAGAAAAATTTGTAGAACAACTACTGACGGAACTCCAAACCAATTCCTCTGACTCAGTTATTGCTTACCGTGGTTTAGAACGTTGGGTGCAAACCTTTGAGTCTGTCCAATTAGATGCAAACGTCTCGGATACACTCAGGTTAAGAGAAAAAGGAGTCTACTTAATTACAGGTGGACTGAAAGACATAGGACTTGTAATAGCCGAACATCTAGCAAAGACAGTACAGGCAAAACTGCTGCTTTTAGAAGCTGAGGATTTTCCCGACCGACAGGATTGGTCAGAGTGGCTGACAACTCACGATGAGCAAGATAACATCAGCTGCAAGATACGGAAAGTACAAGAACTGGAGAATTTGGGTGCAAAAGTCTTAATCAAGAGCGCTAATGTAGTAAATTTAGCACAAATGCAAAGTGCGATCGCTCAAACACAAGAGCAGTTTGGTAAACTCAACGGAGTGTTTCATACAACTAAAATAGCTGTAGAGAATTCATTTAGTCCTATTACAGAGATAGACTCAACCCAGTGCAAACAGCAATTTCAACAAAAGCAACAGGGACTCTTAGTATTAGAAAAGGTTTTGCAGTCTCAACAGCTTGATTTTTGTCTATTAATGTCTTCATTAACCTCAGTTTTAGGAGGATTAGGCTCTGTTACCAATTCAGCAGCAAGTTTGTTTATGGATGCTTTTGCTTACCAGCACAATCAGAGAAATCCTATTCCTTGGATGAGTATTAACTGGGATGCATGGCGATTTGCAGTAGACAATTCACAAATACCTGCTAATACAAGTTTGACTGAATTCGCCATCGAACCCTTAGAAAGTGTTGATGCCCTTGAACAGATTATTTTATGGAGTCAATATCATCAAATAGTTGTCTCAACTGGTAATTTACAATCTAGAATTGACCAATGGATTAAATTAAAGCCTTTACAACCAAAAAATACTGCCCAAACAGTTAATTTATCTTCTCGTCACTCTAGACCGAACTTAAAAAATGCATACATTGCTCCTACTAATGATGTAGAGCAAAAACTAGTTGAAGTTTTTCAAGACTTACTGGGTATAGAGCCAGTAGGTATTCATGACAGCTTTTTTGCTTTAGGGGGAGACTCTCTGACGGGAACTGTACTTATTTCTCAGCTTCGCAAAACTTTTCAAATAGAACTACCTGTTCGTTCTCTTTTTGAAGCTCCCACTATTGATGAATTAGCTTTGGTGATTGAAGAAATTCTCATAGAAGAGTTAGAACAATTAGCTAGAAACGAAGCAAGTGTAACTGGAGAGATTAACAAAACTCTTAATGTACAATTGTCAAACTAGATCGAAAAAGTTAGTCAGACAATTTTGGATTTTAGATTTTGGATTTTGGATTTTGGATTTTGGATTTTGGATTTTGGATTGACTCCATAGATGAATTTAGAGGCCTGTACCATCAAGAAATGTCGGTCATTGCAGGATAAAATTATGAAAATTCAAACTGTCGGTGTTGTTGGAGCAGGTGTGATGGGAATTGGGTTAGCCCAAAGCCTTGCCCAAACTGGTCATCACGTAATTTTAGTAGATATTTCCGAAGAAATTTTGGAAGCTGCTAACAAACAAATCAGAAATAATATCCGTTTTCAAGGTTTTTTCAATAAAAATGAAAAAGTAGACAATCCTGATACCACTCTTCAAAGAATTAAATTTTCTACAAATTATAATTTTCTTGAACATACAGAATTTGTGATTGAAAATGTCACCGAAAAGTGGGATATTAAAAAGGGAGTATACGCACAGCTTGATGCGATTTGTCCAGAAAAAACTATATTTGCGGCTAATACATCTGCTATTCCTATTACTCGCATTGCTTCATTAACTAAGCGTGCTGATAAAGTGATTGGTATGCATTTCATGAACCCGGTTCCTATGAAACCGATGGTTGAAATGATTCGCGGGTATCACACATGTGATGAAACAATCTCAACAGCGAAAGAATTACTGGCTCAGATGGGTAAGGAAAGCATCCTCGTCAATGATTCGCCAGGTTTTGTTTCTAACCGAGTTCTCATGTTGACGATTAATGAAGCAATTTTCTTGCTACAAGACCAAGTTGCTTCAGTGGAAGAAGTGGATAGAATTTTTAAAAGTTGTTTTGGGCACAAGATGGGCCCTCTAGAAACTGCTGACTTAATAGGATTGGATACGATTCTTTTTTCTATCGAAGTTTTGTATGAAAGTTTCAACGACAGCAAATATAGACCTTGCCAATTACTGAAAAAAATGGTAGATGCCGGGTTGTATGGTCGCAAAAGTGGGCAAGGTTTTTATACTTATAATGAAGCAATTGGAAATTGGATATGAAAACAAAGTCCTTAGCCATTCTGAAAATCAAGGCAAATTGAAAAATGTCAGAAATACAAGTAAAAATTAAAGAATTTTTATCGCGATTTTTCCTAAATCATGATTTGCAGTTAGATGAAGATATCTTTGCTCTTGGTTTTGTCAATTCCATGTTTGCTATGCAACTTGTCTTATTTATAGAACAAGCATTTGAAATTACTATTGATAACGAAGACCTAGAACTTGATAACTTCAGAACTATAAATTCTATAACTCGTTTAGTTGAACGCAAAACAACTTTAGTTGCATAAAAATGAATAAATATAAAAATTACAATTTTTTCCACCAAACAACTAATCATCATGAAAATTGAGTTGACATCTCAACAAAAAGATGATAAATCTAAGTTTAGAGGTTTCGTAAACGAAGAAATTATACCTCATGCAAATTCCTTCGACCAAAAAGAGTGTACCTCTTCAAAAGTTATAGAAAAGTTTGCTCATCAAGGATATTTGGGTGCAGTATTACCTGAAGAGTTTGGTGGGAAAAGTATGGATATCATCACCTATGGTCTTCTTAATGAAGAAGTTGGACGAGGATGTTCTTCTTTACGGAGTTTGCTCACAGTTCACAGTATGGTTTCTTATGCTCTTTGTCGATGGGGTAATAAGTCTCAAAAAGAGTATTGGCTGCCAAAATTAGCATCTGGTCAAGTTATAGCTGCTTTCGCCTTAAGTGAACCTAACGTAGGTAGCGATGCCAAAAATATAGAAACCACAGCAACACTTTCTGGTGACTCTTATGTTTTAAATGGAAATAAAAAATGGATTACCTACGGACAAATTGCAGATGTATTTTTGGTATTTGCCCAATGTTCCGGTAAACCTTCTGCTTTTTTAGTTGAAAAGAATAGTCCAGGATTTTCAATACAACCTATTTCTGGAATATTAGGTGTTCGGGCTTCAATGCTTGCTCAATTAAACTTTCTAGATTGTCGAATTCCTAAAGAAAACCTGGTAGGCAGATTGGGTTTTGGTTTCTCTTATATAGCTTCTTCTGCATTAGATTATGGAAGATATAGTGTGGCATGGGGTTCTGTAGGTATTGCTCAAGCCTGCCTAGAAGACTGCATTCATTACACGAGTGAACGAAAGCAGTTCGATGTTTATTTGAAAGAACACCAATTAATTCGGCAAATGATTACCGAGATGATAGTCAATGTGAAAGCAGCAAGATTACTATGCTATCAAGCTGGCTATCTCAAAGAAATTGGCAATCCTAATTCCATCACAGAGACTTCAATCGCCAAATATTTTGCATCTACAACAGCAACTAAAGTCGCAAATGATGCCGTACAAATTCACGGGGCTAATGGTTGTACTAATGAATATTCGGTTGCTAGATATTTTCGAGATGCCAAAATTATGGAAATCATTGAAGGAAGTACACAAATACAGCAGATTACCATCGCTGATTACGGTTATCAAGAGTACATATCAAAACCTACTTCCACTGTTAATTCTCAAAACTTACTGGCAATGATGTGAGAATATGATTAGCACAAACACTGAAATCTCAAGCAATCAACAAGTCGATAAAAAAACTATCAAATGCGTAGTTTGGGATTTAGATAACACGCTTTGGGATGGTGTTTTGTTAGAGGACGACTGTGTTTACTTGTTCCCCGATATAATCGATATTATCAAAACATTAGATAGTCGAGGTATTTTGCAGTCTGTTGCCAGTAAAAATGACTATGGCAGAGCAATGGCAAAAATCCAAGAGTTTGGGCTACACGAATATTTTCTCTATCCCCAAATCAATTGGAACTCCAAATCGAGTTCTATTCAAGAAATTGCTAAGTCACTTAATCTTAGTATAGATACATTTGCCTTTATCGATGACCAGTTAT
>VFQR01000763.1_pt1 | contig 34035 bp, 30 predicted proteins | sample 3512321 | NCBI WGS metagenome assembly VFQR01 (sample SAMN10412374, study PRJNA504923) | tailings metagenome | isolation source: Relicate 3 Philex TSF1 revegetated site | place: Philippines: Tuba, Benguet | collected 2017-08-29 | reverse complement strand
GATATTGGCCATGAGCTCTTCCAGCGATTTTCCTTCGTTTTCGGTGCCGGCAAGGGCAGCATTGAGGTTGTTTACGTATGCAGCATGGTGTTTTCCGTGGTGGATTTCCATGGTAGCCGTATCGATATGCGGTTCGAGCGCATTGTGAGCGTACGGAAGTGCGGGTAATTCAAATGCCATTGGATGATTTGTTTAGATCGAATGTAAAGTTAACTATCTCCGCAACAAGCAGAACCCTGAAGCGGTTCAAGGAATTTTGAACTAATTGCGAATAAGCTGTTAAACCGTTGCTGCTGTCGCACGTCAGAGCAGCATAAATCTTTTGATTATGAAAAAGTTATTCTTGCTAGGTGTGGTGTTAGCCTTTACCCTAGCCACTGCAATCGCACAACCCTCGGGCCGAAAGCCAGTGCCTGCCGAACAGCGGGTCGAAAACCGCCTGAACCGCCTCCAAAAAGAATTGGACTTGAATAATGCACAAACCAAAGCGCTGTATGCCGATCTGCTCCGCATTGAACAAGCCAGAGACGCCGCACGTGAACAACAAATGTCGGGTAAGGGCAAAAACAGGGAATTGACACTAGAAGCTGATTCGCTTATTAAGAAGCAACTTACCGACGAACAACTTAAAAAGTACGAAGCTTTAAAAGCAGAGCGAAAAGCAAACGTGCGTCAGCAACGACAAGAAAACCGACAACAAGCACCACGACAGGTGGAATAATCTGAACATAAACCGCTGAAATAGCGGTTTTTTTGTGCATTTTTGGAAAAACGTATCCCATGTCGCTAAAACTCCTTGTGCCTTTCGGACTGTTTTTACTGGTTGCTTGTTTACCACCGGCCACCGAAGAAAAAGCCGAGGAAGTGCCCTTGCACAAAAATGCCAATGGCCGTGCCGAAGGCTTGCAAAAGAATTATTACGAAGACGGCAAGATTAAAAACGAGGTGACCTATGTCGACGGCAAGCGCACTGGTCCCGCCCGGCAATATTATACGACGGGCAAACTCGAGTCGGAAATTACCTATAAGGACAATCAGAAAGACGGGCCTTCGAAGTGGTATTACGAAGACGGTATTTTGTATCAGGAGGTAACGTTTGTGCAGGGTAAAAAACATGGCGAAGAGAAGAAATACCACAATACCGGCAAGCTCATGGCGCGATTGTATTGGGATAACGGTCGTGTTTTACCTGGGCTTAAAGAGTATGATTTTGACGGCAAAGAGCTCCGTCAACCGTATATAGCGGTGAGTGGACAAGGAAAACTCACCCTAAAATTGAGTAATGCCGATGAACGGGTAGAATTTTTTGTAGGTAAGCTCGCCGCAAATCAGGCACTTGAAGATGCCGCGGTTGAGCCGCTGCAAGTTGTGAATGGTGTGGCCACCTATAAGTTACCGGCCGGTGCTACGAGCGTTCATTTTATCGCCAAACGCAAAACAGCATTAAAGAACGAGCAACTGCTCACCCTCGAATACAAACCCTAAGTTGGATAACGAAACGTAATTATCCTTTCCACTAAACTCTTGCTGCTCGCAGTCGTTGTAACTCAGTGCTATTTTATAAAACTCATACGCATACCGAACAAGCCCCCTGGGTAGTATTTATCCATGGTGCTGGAGGAAGTAGCAATATCTGGTACAAACAGTTACGTGCTTTTAGCGAGCATTTTAATGTGCTGTTGGTTGATTTACGCGGGCATGGACGATCGCCGGGAAGCTCCGACTTTTCGCGAAAGTACTCGTTCGAAGTCATTGCTGCCGACGTGCTGCAAGTGCTCGATCACTTGGGCATACAAAAAGCCCACTTTGTTGGGGTATCGTTGGGAACCATCATCATCCGGCAGTTGGCCGAGATGCAACCACAACGTGTTTCGTCGATGGTGCTTGCCGGGGCCATTGCCAAACTCGACCTTCGCTCTCGTTTTTTTGTGGGACTGGGACGAGCATTCAAAAATCTGGTTCCTTACCTCTGGTTGTATAAGCTATTTGCTTTTGTGATTATGCCGCGAAAAAACCACGCCGAGTCGAGGAATTTTTTCGTGAACGAAGCCCGTAAACTGGCCCGTCAGGAATTTTTGCGCTGGTATAAGCTCACTGGTCAGTTGCGGCCGTTGCTCAAACGTTTTGAAGCGCCCTTACCGGGTATTCCTACGTTGTACGTGATGGGCCGCCAGGACCATATGTTTTTGCCAACTGTTGAAGATTTGGTAGCACGTACGCGCCAAGCCACACTCGAAATTGTTGAGCAGTGCGGCCACGTGGTCACCATGGAGCAACCCGCCGTATTCAATGAGCGTGCGATTCGGTTTTTACTCGCAAAAAGCTAATTTATTTCAATTTAATCCTGCCGTACTCATCTCGCTCCGCTATTATGAGATCAGAGAGAGGTTCAGCTGTTTCTAAATCCACCAAAACCGAATGAAGGCTTACGGTGGCGTTACTATCAACTTCTAAAATGCGCAAATACAACGGAAGAAGCTGTTGAACTTTGTCGTTTAATTTTTGGTCAGATGCGCGGATAAGTTGATTGTGTAACCCGCCTAAACGTGTTCGAGGAAGCCACTGGAGAAGTTTGGGATGATAATCTAAACGAACCGTATCATGTTGGCTTTCTGAAGAATAAACCAGATAAATAACCCTATACTTGGTTGAAGGAGGGTTCCCAAAACTAGGGTAAACTGCAAACGGCCAGCTGTCGATATGCATTAGGCCAAAAAGGCTATTGACCCATATGAGTCCAAGACCAATTGGTTGTAGCAATCGTGAAGTACTGTTTACAGCTAATGCAGGTTTATTAGAACTGAAAACCTTTAATTTTTCCCACGGTAAAAAAACCAGATAAAAAATGGGTAGTGTCCAAAAGTTGATGTGCATCAACCAGAAGATGCTAAGATGAAAGATTAGCGAAAGCACCAGCCAATGCCAACGAATTCGTTGATTGATGGCAAAATAACCCCAACTGAGCTCAAAAATCAAGGTGCCTAAACCAAGAATTTTTTGAATTAACTCGTTCTCTGCGATTAAGGATGGGATGTTGGTTCCCATCCGTTGTGCTTGCTCTTGTATGTGCAGCCATGCTCCATTTCCCCAAATCCAGTTTATACCGCTACCTCCCAATTTCCACCAAGCTGCGAAAAAGTAAATGATTGCCAACATGGCGATGAGGTAGTGGAATGGGTTAGCATAAGCTGACGGATGGCGCACGAACTGGTTCTTGTTTCGCCAACTTGTTATGGACCAACGATCTTCAACAGGCGCAGCCGCTGCTATTGCTGCAAACCACAACAGATGGTGATAGTGGTTTATTTTGCCGTAAAACTGAGGAATTCCGAGAAAGTAGATTCCGCTTGCTACGGCCAAAATGCCCATAATTCGGGTTTTGTAGCCAATTAATGCCAAAAACGAAGCAATGAGGTATATGCCAGCGGTAACTTTTGCAAGAATTAAGTTCGGTGGTACAGCATTCAATAGGCCCGACCAACCCGGAGGGGCTACGAGAAGACCTTCGGGAAGTGCACTCATCTTGAAAATTGTTGGATAATCGGGATAGTACAACAAGGTGCCAAAAGCGATTATCCGAAATACGGCCAGCTGTTCGGGACTGAATTGCTCTTGACGGAAGGCAACTAAGCGTTTCTCGAAATGAGGCCATAATATCCACAAGAGCAGAATAAGAACGCTTATCATCCACGCGAAACGGAGGAGTATGCTTTCGGCAAGATGCATGTAAAAAGGCAAGGTATGCCGTACTGGATCTAGACGCTTATGTTGTTGCACCAAAGCATCCAAGGCTGGGTGAAATTCTCCCTGGTAAATTTGTTGTACTAGCTCGTTACCTTTTTGTTGCCACAAAACGATAATGGTAAATGCAAGCCCAATTATTATTATACTCGTCCATAGCAACCATTTCGGGCGTTGCCGGAAGCTTATCGAGGCATTAATTGGCATGACCATTTTTTCTATAGCATAGGGTAAAAATCCAGGCAAATACCATGGTTCACTTGTTTAAGTCATGGCTTAATTGGCCGAAAACATGGTATTAATGCGCTTCCAGCCAGTTGTTGCCGGTACCCATTTCCACCAAAACTGGCACATCCATCGGTAAAGCGTTTTTCATGCCGTCTTCTACCAACCGCTTCAAATCGGCTAGCTCGTCGCGATGCGCATCGAAGACCAATTCGTCGTGCACCTGCAAAATCATGCGACTTTTCATGTTCCTTTGGCGCATTTCGGCATGTATACGTATCATCGCCAACTTAATCATGTCGGCTGCGGTGCCTTGTATGGGGGCATTAATGGCGTTGCGTTCGGCAAACCCACGTACTGTGGCATTGGCCGAATGAATGTCACGGATGTATCGACGTCGGCCGAGTAGGGTTTCTACATATCCTTTTTCGCGGGCACTGTCGACAATCTCGGTCATGTAAGCTTTTATGCGTGGGTAGGTGGCAAAATACTGCTCAATAAGCTGGGCAGCTTCGCTGCGGCCTATGCCCAATCGTTGACTCAAGCCAAAGGCCGAGATGCCGTAAATGATGCCAAAATTCACCGTTTTGGCATTACGACGAAGGTCGGAGCTCACTTCATCGATGGGTACATTGTACACCTTGGCGGCTGTTGCGGCATGGATGTCGTGTCCCTGCACAAAGGCTTCGCGCATGGCGGTGTCGCCACTGATGGCGGTGATGATCCGCAGTTCAATCTGGCTGTAGTCGGCCGATAAGAGGGTGTATTCGGGGCCACGAGGAATGAATGCTTTGCGTACTTCACGCCCCATCTCGGTGCGTATGGGGATGTTTTGTAGATTGGGGTTGTTGGAGCTCAATCGGCCTGTGGCAGCAACCGCCTGGTTATAGCTGGTGTGCACCCGACCGGTTTTGCTGTTGATCATGGTGGGCAGCGCATCTACATAAGTCGACTTAAGTTTTTGCGCTTGACGGTAATCGAGCACAGCCTGGGCAATGGGTGCCTTGGGGGCGAGTGCACTGAGCACTTCTTCGTCGGTTTTGTATTGACCTGTTTTGGTTTTTTTGGCTTTGGGATCGAGCTTTAGCACCTCAAAAAGTACGTCTCCGAGCTGTTTTGGTGAGCCTACATTGAACTTCATCCCTGCGAGCTCCTGTATTTCTGCTTCTTTTTGACGTATCTGGAGTTCCAGGTCTTTCGAAAACTCTGCGAGTACGGCCGTGTCGATTTTTACGCCTTCTAGTTCCATATCGGAAAGCACCTCCACCAAGGGCATTTCTACCTCATGAAAGAGCTTTTCGAGCTGGGCTTCTGCGAGCAGCGGTGCAAACCGATTTTTAAGCTGCAGGGTAATGTCGGCATCCTCGGCAGCATAGTTGCTGGCCAATTGTACATCCACATCGCGCATGGTACCTTGATCTTTGCCCTTTTTGCCGATGAGTTCGGTGATGCTCACGGGGCGGTAGCCGAGGTAGGTTTCGCTCAAGGCGTCCATGTTGTGGCGGGTATCGGGGTCGATGAGGTAGTGTGCTAGCATGGTATCCCAGAGCTCACCTCCTAAACGAACACCATAAACAGCCATCACCTGATAATCGAATTTCAGGTTTTGGCCTATTTTTCTAATGTTTTTGTGCTCCAGTACTGGTCGGAACCGTTCTACGATGCTGCGGGTTTCGTCCTGGTTGGCAGGACAGGGCACGTAGTAACCCGTTTTTTCGGCAAAGCTGAAAGCCAAACCGACTAGCTCACCGGTGATGGGGTCGAGGCTGGTGAATTCAGTATCGAAGCATATTTGCGTTTGCTGCAGCAGTTCTTTCACCAAGGCTTCTTGGTCGGTTACCGACTGTACGAGTGTATAGGTAGCTCCGCTATCGGCCATGGTGCGGTACACGGTATCGTCGGTTAGGGTAGGTGTTTGATTTTTAGGGCCGGTGCTGAGTGGAGCAACGGGTTGACCAAAAAGGTCCATCTGCCCGCCAGGTGCTGGTTTGTGCGGTTCTACCGATTGGGCAGCTTCTTCACCCAATACGCGTCGCAGCAAGGTGCGGAATTCCAACTCGGTAAAAAGTTCTTTGATGGCCGACTCGTTCGGTGGGTCGAGCGTGAGGCTCTTGGGGTCGAATTCGATGGGCACCTGCGTGTCGATCGTCGCGAGTTTTTTGCTCAGCAGCCCCTGCTCACGGAAGTTTTCTACATTCTCCTTCTGTTTGCCTTTTAGCTTATCCGTATTGGCTAGCAGTCCTTCCATGCTGCCAAACTCCTGCACCAATTTCTTCGCCGTTTTTTCGCCTATGCCGGGTATGCCGGGAATGTTGTCGACTGCATCGCCCCACATGCCGAGTATGTCGATGACTTGTTCGGGGCGACTAATCTCCCATTTTTCGAGTACTTCGGCTACGCCCATGATTTCGATGCCGTTGCCCATACGAGCGGGCTTGTAGATGTACACATTATCGCGTACCAGCTGCGCAAAATCTTTGTCGGGGGTCATCATATACACCGTATACCCTTCGGCTGCCGCTTTCCACGCCAAGGTGCCTATCACGTCGTCGGCTTCGTAGCCGGGGCGTTTGAGTACGGGTATGTGGAAGGCCTCGATGAGTTTATCGATGTAAGGGAGGGCAGCAGCAAGCGCTTCGGGCATTTCGTCGCGCTGTGCCTTGTAGGCCGGATATTCTAGGTGCCGGGCCGTTGGTTCGGGCGTGTCGAATACTACGCCGATATGGGTTGGTTTTTCTTTTTGCAATAAATCGAGCAACGAAATGGCAAAGCCAAAAATGGCAGAAGTATCAAAACCTTTGCTGGTTACCCGTGGATTGCCCGAAAATGCGAAATAGGCCCTAAAAACGAGGGCCATGCCATCGAGCAGAAATAGTCTTTTTTCTGGTGAACTCATGCTTGCAAGATACAGAATCGACCAGAATCGGAGCCAAAAGAGATGCTAAAGTAAAAAATGGAGGAGATGAATTTTGATACAGCAAAAAAGAAGTATATTAGTAGCAAATCTGCTGCAATGAAATCGAAACCCTATACCGGCTCTCCAGCCGATGAGGCCCAAAGCTCGGTAGTTTCCGATTTTTTGGCCAGCTATGGCACTATTTCTACATCGGCCCCCGGTTTTCTGGGGTCGTGGTCGTCGGAGCAGCGCCTGTCGGTCATACGGGGTGGTTTACCGTATTCTTTCGTTGAGTTACTCGCGGCACAGGCCAATATCCCCGTACGCGAAGTGTTGGAGTGGTTACAGCTGCCCCAAACCACTTACAACAAACGCAAGCGCGATAACGAGCCCATGAGCAGGCGCGATACCGAGCTATTGCTCGAAATTGCTGATACCCTATTTTTTGGTCTCGATGCCTTCAATAACGAAGCGGATAAATTCTTACGCTGGCTAAAAAAGCCCAATCTATCGCTGGGAGGAGGCACCCCCTTAAGCTGTTTTGATGCCATCACCGGGGTGAAAATGGTGCGAAACGCACTGGCAAGGCTCGCTTACGGAAATCTGGCCTGATGTTGCTTTTTCGGATAGAGCGGGAAAGGTTCCTGCACGAAATTTTGACTGGGAAAGGTGCGGCCTACAGCGAAGGCAATCGTTGGAATAGCCCAGGAGTACGTATGGTGTATTGCTCATCGTCGCGGGCATTGGCGCTATTGGAAGTGTCGGTGCACCTCGACTTGGCCGAGGATCTACCGTCGGACCGTTTACTCGTTACACTGGAACTGCCCGACGAACTCCCCATCGGTGAGCTCGTCCGCGAGCAGCTCCCCGAAGGTTGGGATGAACGCCCGCCGGGCAGTTGGAGCCAGCAGGCGGGCGATGCCTTTATTCGGGAAGCCAGCTATGCCGTTATGCGGGTACCGAGTAGTGTGATACCCGAAGAGTTCAATTATTTGATTAATCCTGCTCACCCCGATGTGGGTACTATCGTAGTCAAAGACCAAAGGCCGGTACACCTGAACCGACTTTGGGCCAAAGGCGATAATTTTTAGAGAAACAATTCCTATTCCTTCATTTTTCGCAATTACACTTATATTCGGGTCACCATGCTACGCCTAATCCTCTTCTTGATGGCCTTGCCCTTGCTAGTAGGCCAGGTTGCTGCTGCCGACTACCGCATTGAATGGCCCGAGCTGGTGGTGGCAGGCATCGAAACCGAAGTTCGCATAACGGTTGAATCCGATGCAGCTCCTGACAGCGTGCAGCTGCAGTGGAACGGGGCGCTTAAAACGCTAAAATTCAATAAAGGAGAAGCAATTATACCCTTTAGCCTTAGCGAAAAAGGGGACTTGAGTTTGACCATAGGCGAAATCAAAGAGACTAAAACCCTTCACCCCATCCCACTTGCCTGGAGTATACTACCGCCTCTCGTGGCCATCCTACTCGCCTTGCTATTTAAAGAAGTTTACAGTGCGCTATTGGTGGGTTTACTGAGCGGTACTTTGGTGGTAGGCTTTTACAGCCATGGTTTTTGGGGCGGACTAGGCTACGGTTTTTTTGCCTTACTCGATACCTACATTCTCAAAGCGTTGAACGACTTTGACCACCTCGCAGTGGTGGTTTTTTCGATGCTCATTGGGGGCATGGTGGGCATCATTACCCGAAATGGGGGTATGCAAGGCATCGTAAACCGTATCGCTCGTTTGGCCACCGACCCACGAAGTGGCCAATTGGCAACCTGGTTTTTGGGTATTGCCATCTTTTTCGACGACTACAGCAATACCCTACTGGTGGGAAATACCATGCGGCCGGTTACCGACAAACTCAAAATTTCGCGCGAAAAATTGAGCTATTTGGTCGATAGTACCGCAGCCCCGGTTGCCGCTATTGCCTTCATCACCACTTGGATTGGTGCCGAGCTGGGTTACATTCAAGACGGTATCAACAGCATCGACGGGCTCGACGAAAACCCGTATAACGTATTTATCAATTCGCTGGAGTACGCTTTTTACCCGGTGCTCACCATCGTTTTCATGTTTATACTCATCTGGAAACGCCGCGACTTTGGCCCCATGCTGTCGGCCGAAAGAAGAGCCCGCAGCTTGGGTATTGTAGCCGATGAACACGGCCATAGCGCTGGTGGAGAATTGGATGCTTTTGCCATGAAGGAAGGCATTGAAGCCCGCGGACGATTGGCCCTTATTCCGGTTTTGGTAGTGATAGGCGTTACCATTGGTGGACTGTTTTACACAGGCTGGAACCCCGAAATCTGGAACGATCCGCAGTTGCCCTTTTTCAGGCGACTTTCGGGCATTATAGGCAATGCAAATTCATACTTGGCCTTGCTTTGGGGTTCGTTTTTGGGCGTACTCAGTGCGGGTATCCTCTCGGTAGGCGCGCGTAAACTCAAGCTCGAAGAGGTAGTTGAAGGCATGATGGGTGGCTTTAAAACCATGTTGGGTGCTATACTCATTCTGGTGCTGGCCTGGAGTTTGGCCACGGTCACCGAGTCGCTGCATACAGCCGATTTTATAACGGGTCAACTCCTTGCGCTTGATCTCCCGGTGCAATGGGTGCCTTTTTTGACTTTTTTGCTCGGAGGTATGGTGGCATTCAGTACCGGATCTAGTTGGGGCACCATGGCCATTCTTTACCCGCTAATGCTGCCCGCCACTTGGAGTCTTTGTCAGCAAGCAGGCATGGACTACGATAGCTCGTTGATGATTTTTCACAATGTGGTGAGTTGCGTACTTGCCGGAGCGGTTTTGGGCGATCACTGTTCGCCCATCAGCGATACCACCATCCTGAGTTCGCTGGCCTCGGGCTGCAACCACATCGCACACGTACGCACGCAATTGCCCTACGCGCTCACGGTGGGGGCAGTTGGTTTATTTGCCGGTACCCTTCCAGCTGCATATGGAATATCGGGCTGGCTACTCATGGGCATTTCCACGGTACTGCTCTGGGCCATCGTTCATTGGTTTGGTAAACCCACCGAAATGAGCGGCGTAGCCGAATAATTAGCCTCGCGTTTCACGTTTGCCGTCGGCATGCTGGGCAAAACGACCCAACTTGCGGTCGTGCACCTGATCGTAACGAGGCCAAGGCCAACCGCCAAATTGCGTTTTGTGGTAGTCTTGAAAGGCCTGTTGTATTTCGGCCTTCGAGTTCATCACGAAGGGCCCGTATTGCACTACATGCTCGCCTATGGGTTTGCCTTGCAACACCAAAATACGCCCTTCGTCAGGCCCATTCACGAGCTGCAGTTCCTTACTGCCGTCAACTTCTATGCGGTGATAGGCATCGATGGCAGTATCGCCAATCTTGAGGCCTTTGCCTTGGTAGAAATACAAGTTTCGGCCGATACCCGGCGATGCAGCGGGAAGTACGAAGCTAGCCCCCGCTTCTAGTTGAATGTTGAGTATGGCCACTTCGTTGGTTGGGTCGGCCGCCCAGCTATTGGGTGGGGGAGTGGGCGCTTTTTTGCCAGCCAATTTGCCGGCAATGACCTCTACGGTGGTTTTTTTGCCTTTGGCATCGGTTTGTACGACCCTAGGGATGGTATCGCTCCACAACATTTTGAAATGTGGGGCGGTCATTTTGTTCTTTTTAGGCAGATTGAGCCATACCTGAAATAGCTCGAGCGGGTTGGGTTCGTTCTCGCGCAACAAGGGAAACATCTCGCTGTGTTGCACACCACTGCCTGCGGTCATCCACTGTACATCGCCATTGCCGTAGCGCCCAGCAGCACCCAACGAATCGGCATGATCAACCAGTCCGCGGCGGACAATGGTCACTGTTTCAAAGCCTCGATGCGGGTGACCGGGAAAACCGGGTACCTTTTTGCCGTGGTACATCCGAAATCCGTCTTTGATGATGAAGTCGTTACCCATTTCACGGCCCTGCAACGAACAAGCCGGCCCCATTTGGGCATTGCCTTTGGGGTAGTCGTCTTCGTGGTGGGCACAAAATAGAAAAGGGTCGGCTGTTTCCCACTGAAAACCCATGGGCTGCAGCAACTTGATAAGGGGCTGCTTACGTGTATTGGTTTGAGCAAAACTGCCCACGGGCAAAACAAGTAAGCTGCCAATGCCAGCGCCTAAACGGCTGAGAAAACTTCTGCGATTAACCGGATTTTCCATACCCACTAAATTAACGTTTAAACATCTTTTCTGCCAAGAGGTTTTGTCGACTTATGGTTGTTTTTTTTCTTGAAAGGCCCTTGTATTTCAGCTTTTTATTCATTTTTACTAAAATATTTTGTCATGAAAGCGCTGTTGTTGAGTTGCCTGCTGCTCCCCCTTGCCGGACTTACCCAATCGGTTGATTCTTTGAATGAACTAACGGCCATTCGTTTCGTTGAGGCTTTTAATAGCCAGAACTACAAACTACTGAGAAGCCAATTTGCCGGGCCTTTGAAGCTCCTCTTCAACGAAAAAAGAGCTAAGGAGGCCTTTGGTACACAGCTGGAAGTAAAAGGAAAAATTACCCACTACAAAATCGTTCGGGTAAAGCCCAATACCTTACGTATGCAGCTTCGTTACAGCCGCGATACGACGGAATGGAATCAACTGGGCATGAACTTCAACAGCAAGAATAAAATGAACGGCATCAGCTTTAGGGCACCGTCGTTTCGTTTTTCAACGGCCGATAGTATGGCGTTGGGGCGCCCCCGGCCTGCACGGGTTTGGGCGATGGATAGCCTCTTTGAGTTGAAGCGCAACACGGGTGTTTTCAGTGGTTGCGTTTTGGTGGCCGACTCACTAGGTCGTATGCACTACCGCTGCAGCGACGGCTACGACGAAAACACTGTATTCGAATTGGCATCGGTGAGCAAGCAGTTTACCGCTGTGGCCGTGCTTCAACTGGTGGCCCAAGGTAAAGTGGGGCTCGACGAAGCCATCACCACCTACCTACCTACTTTACCGTACAAAAAAGTGACGGTGCGCATGCTGCTTCAGCACACCAGTGGTTTACCCGACTACATGGAGCTGTTTGATAAACATTGGGACAAAACCAAAATTGCACGCAATAGCGATGTGGTTGCCCTGCTGGCGAAGTACAAACCTAAGCCCGACTTTAGTGCCGGTAAGCGTTACGAATACAGCAATACAGGCTATGTGCTTCTTGCTGCCATCGTAGAGGCCGCCAGCGGTAAGCCTTTTGCCGATTATATGCAACAGCAGCTATTTAAGCCCTTGAATATGTACTCGAGCAGGGTGTTTCATCGCCGTTTGTCGGGCGAGTTGCCACCCCGTTTAGCCCTGGGTCGTGTTTGGAGCGATTCGTTGCAGCGTTTTGTACTGCCCGACGATTTGCCCGACTACGATTTTGTTCGCTTTCTCGACGGGATTAGTGGCGACGGCTGTGTAAATAGCACCTTGGCTGATCTTGAAAGGTGGATAGATGGCTTGCGTCAAGGAGTGGTTTTGCCCGATAGTCTCCTGCAGTTGGCTTGGACACCTAGCCCTCAGTCGCGAGAGGCTGGCGAAGCCTACGGTTTTGGTTGGTCGGTTTCAGATGCACCCAATACCGTTGGCCATGTGAACCACAGTGGCAGTTGGCCGGGCTATTCCACTTTTGTATTGGTGTTACGCGAGCAAAAGGGGCACGTATTAGTGCTCAGCGATAACGACTATTCCAATACGGTTTTATATGCACGGCATTTGACCTCATGGCTGCTGAATCGGAAATAGAGAGGATAATTTTGGGTAAGTGGCAAACTTTATTGCCGATAAATGCTTGATATACAGTAATTCATATTCATGAAAATCAAAGCTATACTTTTGTCGGTCATTTCTTTTTTTGGGTTGCAAGTGTGCAATGCCCAAAGCGAAGAGGTGCGTATCCGTCAGGAGTACAACGGGCAAGGCTGGACGAACGTATTTCGAATTCGAACGGTACAAGATGCGTTGCAGCTGCGGCAGGAGCAAGTATACAGCGAGTGGAATGGTATCAGTGGGTTGTTTGTCGACGTTTCGCGTGAGCGGTATTTTTACGGGACTCAGAATCGCCTTGCCGAATTGAGGTTTGAAGACTGGTCGATCACCAATACGAGCTGGGACCCTACTTCTCGGCGGCGATATACGTATTTGCCTAACGGTACTTCACTTACCGACACGCTCGAAACTTGGCTTTCGGGCTTGTGGCTTCCCAATCAAACAACCAGCTACGTTTACAGCAATGGTCGCATCGATTCTGCGATGATTTATAGCCTTCAGCCTGGTTTCCCGCCCCGACCAGCCTATTTGACGACCTTTACCTACACTACTCAAGGGCGTGTGCTAACGAGTAGCTCTTACCTTTCGATCAACAACACTTGGCTACCTGAACGAAGAAGCCGGTATACTTACACCAGCGGGGGCTTGGAAGATAGTGTGCTGCTTGAAGTAGGCATAGGCGCCAATTGGGAGCCATTTCTGCTGACCCGAAAGCATTACCGTACCAATGGCGACCTCGATACCAGTTGGGTAGAACAATTCACGGCAAGCGGCTGGCGATCGTTAAACCGAACCTTGTATCTGTACCAACCACAGGACAATTACAATTATTTGCAAATCATATCGCTGTGGGACACGCTTGAAAACAGCTGGTCGAATTATCGGCGCGATACCTTGTACATGGTGGTGGCTGGCGGAATTGGTGTTGCTCAAGAAACAACACCAACTATGTTTCCTAATCCTAGTCGTGATTTTGTGCGAATTGTCGGTTTAAATGCTCCAGCTACTGTGGAGGTGTTTTCTATAGAGGGGATTCGGTTGCATACCTGTCGGCTCGAGGACGGCGGTTGGCTGGATGTGCGCCACTTGCCAAGAGGTTTGGTGTATTTGCGTTGGCAAGGCCAGCAAGGCAAAGGAGTTGCACAGCGGCTCCTCTTGGTAGATTAGGTCATCGAACATGGTTTTCTTTGAGAAATCAATCGAATAATTGACTCTTTACGAGATTGTTGAGGCTGTCTTATTATAATTTTTTAGATTCGTTTACCCTAAACCCCCAACGATGAAAAAGTACAGCCTTGAAATTAAATGGGGCCTCATTTTCGTGGCCATGATGTTGATTTGGATGGTCGGTGAACGACTTGCCGGATTACACGACGAAAACATTCATCTGCACGCCATTTACTCTAATTTTATCATGATACCGGCCATTGCGGTCTATGTTTTTGCCTTGCTCGAAAAACGAAGGGTAGCTTATAATGGCGTAATGACGTACAAACAAGGATTTATTTCGGGTTTGCTCATTACGGCGGTGGTTACCGTGTTTTCGCCACTCACACAGCTCATTACTTCTTTGGTCATAACGCCCGAGTATTTCGAGAACGTGATTGCCTACACCGTATCGGAAGGTTTGATGACCGAAGAAGCTGCGAGAGCCGAGTTTAATCTTCAGAATTACATCATCATGAGTGCAGTGAGCGCACCTATACTCGGACTGGTTACTTCGGCTTTGGTTGCGGTATTCACCCGCAAAAAGTAGTAATTTGTCGAAATACAGCGCAAAACCTTTCATTTTTGGAGATAATCGGTAAAAAAGACCGTTCCTGTGGTTAAATTGCCTCAAATTCTGAAATGCGACTGATTTTAATTGTTGTTTTGGCAAGCTGGGGCTTTGCCCTTCATGCCCAAACCGCAGGACCACAGCTGATTTCGACAGACTTACGCAATTTTTTGAGTTATCTGCCTAAAACGCAGAAACAGGCCGATTCTTCGGTGGTGAAGCTGTACCGGACGTTGTACTTGCAAAAGGCTTCGCCTGCTGTAGCCGCACTTCGAAAAAGTGAGGGCGATAGTGCGCTTATTGCCGCGCAATTGCGTTACAAGGCCTTTTGGCGAAGTTTTAAACCCGATTTGGCGAAAATTGAAGCTCGGAAAGTTGAGCTGAACCGAGATTTTCAGCGTTTTGCAGCTTTGTTTCCTCAAAAAAGCCACCCCGCGATTCATATTGTGGTGGGCGGATTTGGAGAGCCTGTACGATTGGTTGACGGTAAGTTCCTCGTAAGTGCCGAGTACTTTTTTGCGCAACCTACGGTGAATGTGTCGGAATTGCCTGCTGAACTGGCAGCACAAATTCAAGCGGGCACCTATAGTAGGCAACTCAATACACGCCTGATGCAGTTGTATGTAGGCGCTGTACAGAAGCAGAACCAAGTCGATTGGCAAGGTAGTGTACTTGCTGCTGGTATTCGGGCTTATTTGAGTGCTCAGTTGACCGGCAAAGCAGCAATTCATCCTGCAATAGCGAGCGGAAGAGAAGATAGTGCAGCCTTGATTAGCCGTTTTGAACGCGACTTTTTTAAACTGAATGATCCAGGATGGTTAAGCCCGAAAGCCAATGGCTTTAAAACGTCAGAGTCGGGAGTATTTATTGGCTACACCATTGCCGAAGCGTTTGTGGCCCGAGCATACGATCGTAAGAGCGGAATGCAGCAGCTGTTGAAGTTAGATTATGCCGACTTTTATGCTGTTCAGGACTTGATCGACAAATCGGGTGTATTGAGCATGCCGATTGACGATTTAAGGGACGCTTACGAGGCTCGCCGTCCGAGAGTAGTGGCAATAACCCCTGATTTAAATTATTCGGTAGGCGTAATGCCAGGTATTGTACGCATGACGATCCGATTTACAGCTTCCATGGATATGCGTTATAACGGATTTGATCAAGGGCCCATGAAAGGTGTTGCGGCCACCAAGGTAAGCCGGGTGGTAGGCTGGGATATGTCGGGTAAATTGCTCACACTTGAACTGGAATTATTACCCGATCAGCAGCACCAGCTTGTGCTCGATGAGTCGTTTGTAGATGCCGAAGGGAACTCCCTGGTGCCTTACTTGATAGATTTTAAGACAGGCCCACGACCTTAATTTCGTTGAAGCTAATACCGATTAAGGAGCTTGTAGGGAAATTTATAATTTTTGAACCTAATCCAAAGACAAATGTCTAAATTAGTGGGACAAAAGTCGAGGAGATGGCAACGTATTCTTCATTGTCGGTAGAAGCCCAAAAAGCAGCCTTGTACGAAGTTATTCATCGTTTTTTAAACGAGCAGGATACTACTGGCCAAGTGCAAGATGCTGCCGCGGTGTATCATTCTCCAGTTTTATTTACCGATGTGATACAACTGAGCAAGGCCCTCGAAGCAGGCATGCCGCACGCACTTTTTGCTCAAATTCAAGCCCTCACCCCTTTTTCAGAAGCAGAATGGTCTGATATCTTAGCGTTGTCGGGTAAGTCGCTGCAGCGTTACCGTGATACACCCGCATTTCGTTTTAAACGCATACATTCCGAAAAAATCTTTGGTTTAGCCGAAGTGAGCTACCTAGCCCTTGATTTTTTTGGCAGTAATGATGCCTATTCGGCTTGGTTGCATGCTCCATGTTTTGCTTTAGGCAGCCAAAAGCCGCTTCATCTCCTCAAAGATAGCTACGGCAAGGCGTTGGTAATGGCCGAGCTACACCGCATGAACCACGGCATATTTGTTTGATGCGGGTATTTCGTTTGGTACGTGCTGCCCATGCATGGCCGCTTTCGGGCAAGGGTGCAGCGCGGTATGGTGCCCGATGGAATTCGCCCGGTAAGGAGGTGGTTTATACGGCCTGTAACCGCTCGTTGGCCATGGCCGAGGTGTTGGTACATCTACCATTGGCTGCCTTACCCCACGATTATGCTATGCTCGAACTGGACGTACCCGATACCGTTCCGTTTGCACAGCTCGCGCCCGAGCAACTGCCACGCAACTGGAATACCTTCCCCCATACGAGCAGCACCCAACGTTTTGGCGACGAATTTTTACGCAAAGGTGAGCAGCTTGGCTTGCTAGTACCAAGTGTGGTTACTCGGGGCGATTTCAATCTGCTTTTGAATCCGGCCCATGCCGATTTCCAGCGAATTAACAAGATAAGCCTGGAGCCTTTTCCTTTCGATGAACGCTTACTCTGGCGCTCTTGAGCGGCTCTTTTCCCTTTGGCATGAAATTTTTCTCGCAGACGTTTGGAAAAATGAACAACGTTCAATTTCTTTGTAGCGTAATCTGAAAGAAGTGGGAACCGCCGAGCGCAAAGCCAAAGAAAAAGAAGAGCTGAAGGAGCTGATCCTTCAGGCTGCGCAGAAGTTGTTTGTCGACAAAGGCATCGACCATACCACCATTCGGAATATTGCCCAAGAAATTGAGTACAGCGTGGGTACCGTTTATGTGTATTACCGCGATAAAAACGACATACTTTACGATTTACACCGTCGTGGTTTTTCTATGCTGGGGCGTTCGATGTCGGTTTTATTCCATGTTTCGCATCCTTTCGAGCGACTGAAGGCTTTAGGGCGAACCTACATCGCTTTTGCCCTCGAAAACCGCGAAATGTACGATTTGATGTTCAATATGCGTGCTCCAATGGCTTCTTTGAAACAGCAGCACACCGAAAAATGGAACGAAGGCGAGGACGCCTTTGACGTATTGAGGCAAACCGTTACCCAGTGTATAGGGGCAGGTTACTTCAAAGGACACCAGCCCGAACCTTTGGCCTTCGCCATTTGGAGTGCCGTACACGGGATGTGCTCCTTGTACATCCGCGAACGTATTCAGGGGGCCAGTCCGGCCAATCCTGAGCGACTGCTCGAGGAGGCTTTCGAAAGTTTGGTAGGTATGATGAGTCAAACTTGATTTTTTTTGCTCTAAACATGAACAATGTTCAATAAATAATCATAATTCAATGAATAAATTAATTCTTTTCTATCTCTGGTTTTCACCCCTGCTGGGTACCGCGCAAACGGTGCTTGAGCGGTATGTGGAGCAGGGCTTGCAAAGCAACGACGGACTTCGTCAGAAGTCGGTGCAGTTGGAGTCGGCACTGCTGGCACTGCGCGAAGCACGAACGCAGTTTTTGCCCTCGGCGAGTTTGCAGGCCAACTACTTTCTGGCTGGGGGTGGCCGAACGGTCGATTTCCCGGCGGGCGATTTGCTCAATCCGGTGTATGCTACGCTGAATCAGCTAACCGGCTCGCAGGCATTTCCACAGCTCGAGAATGCGAGTATTTTGTTGAATCCCGACAATTTTTACGACCTCAAGCTGCACATCACTTTTCCCTTGCTGAATGCTGAGTTGAACTACCAGCAGCGTATTCGCAAAAAGGCCATCAGCGCCCAACAAGCAGCCGTAGAAGTGTACCGACGCGAGTTGAGGAAAGAGATACAACAAGCCTACTATCGCTATCTGCAGGCCAAAGCAGCCGAGGGCATTTACGCTTCGGCGGTAAGTTTGGCCGAGGAGGGGCTGCGCGTGAATGAAGCCTTGCAGCGGAATGGCAAGGCCACGCCCACCAGCGTGAGCCGCTCCCGCAGCGAGCTAAGTCGCTACCGAGCCGAAGCCGAAGCTGCCCGCATGCAAAGCCGCAAGGCCATGCTCTACTTCAACTTTCTACTCAACCGCCCGGGCGACAGTACACTCGAAACCGACAGCAGCTTGCTGGAGCTGCCAATAGCAAGGCCATTGGTGGCAGGCATGCGCGAGGAGCTGGTACAGCTGCGTTCGGCCCGCGACATCCAGGCAGAGATGACGCGCATGGCAGGCGCCTACCGCATTCCGCGCTTCAACGCCTTTGTGGATGTGGGCTCGCAAGCCTTCGACTGGCAGTTCAACGATAAGTCGCGCTACTATTTTGCCGGCTTTGCCCTGCAGTGGGACCTTTTCAGCAGTGGTAAAAACCGTTACCGTCAGCAGCTGGCGCGTCTCGAAGAAAAAAATCTGAGCATTCGTTACGACGAGCTTGGTCGCCAACTCGAGTTGCAGCAGCAGCAAGCACAGTTGAGCCTTGAAGCCAAACGAGCCCAATACCTCGCGAGCAGAGAATACAGCAGTGCGGCCGAGCGTGGGTTTAACGACCTCAACCGGCAATATCAACAAGGAACTCTGCTACAAATAGAACTGCTCGACGCCCGCAATCAATGGGTACAAGCACGCCTTCAGGAAAACCTCTTGCTGTACGACTGCTGGATAGCTTTTGCCGAAGCCGAACGTGCTGCAGCCACCCTTCAACCTTAAAAACCGATCATCATGCACATACCTTTATCACTTTATTTGGCAGCCACCGCTGCCCTGCTGAGCAGCTGCGGAGCCGCCAGCGAAAAACCTACCACCGAGGAGGAAAGCATAGCTGTAAAGGCCCATGCCGTCATCACCGACACCCTCGAACGCAAGATGACCTATTCGGGTCAGCTTACCACCAGCGAAGAAGCACGTTATGCTTTTAAAATTGGCGGTGTGATAGCCGAAATACTGGTCGAAAACGGCGCCATGGTCCGTAAAGGGCAGCTTCTCGCGAGGCTGCAGCCTACCGAAATAGAGGCCGGACTGAGTCAGGCGAAGCTGGGCCTCGACAAAGCCGAGCGCGACTACCAACGGGTGAGTAGGCTGTATGCCGACAGTGTGGCCACCCTCGAGCAGCTGCAGAATGTGACCACCGCCCGCGACTTGGCGCGCGAACAGTACGAAAGTGTGCGTTTTAACCGCGATTATGCCAACATACGCGCTACAGCCGACGGCTTTGTGATTGCACGTATCGCCAATGCCGGGGAGATTGCCGGTCCTGGCCAGCCCATTTTAGCCGTACAACATACTGGCACCGCCGACTGGTTGGTGCGTGTAGGGGTATCGGATCGCGATTGGGCGCTTATTCGTGAGGGCGATGCCGCCGTAGTAACCCTCGAGGCTTTCCCCGACAAGCCGCTGGCAGGCAGGGTTGTCCGCAAGCAGCGCAATTTGAACCCATACCGCGGGGCGCTCACGGTAGAGGTAGCCCTAGAACCCCAAAATTTGGCTTTGGCCAATGGCCTCTTTGCCGAGGTGGAATTGCGCAGCAGCAGCAAGCAGTTGCAGCAGCGTATTCCGTACGAGGCCCTCATCGAAGCCAACGGCATGCAAGGTTTTGTGTTTGTAGCCAACGGCCAGGGCGTGCGTAAGCAGCCGGTGACGCTGGCCGCCATTGCCGACAACCAGATTTGGATTCGCGAGGGTTTGGAAGGCATCGATTCGGTACTTATCGGCAACTCGCCCTTTCTCAACGAACAGTCGCGCATCACCCTACAACCCTAAGCCATGAACCTGACTCAATTTTCAGTTCGGAACTACGCCTTTACCCTGGTGATGTTTCTGATGGTGGCGGTGGTGGGCGTAACCACCTTGCTCACCATGCCGCGGGCCGAAGATCCGCAGATTAACCCACCCACCTACCCCATCGTGGTGGTATATCCCGGCACCAGCCCTGCCGATATGGAGGAATTGGTGGTAAAACCCATCGAAAACAAGCTGTATGAACTCGACAATATCGACAAGTTGGTGACCAGCATCGACGATGGTTTGGCCATCGTGCGGGTAGAGTTTAAGTACGGCGAAGACATTGACGCCAAATACCAGGAGGTGATCCGCGAGATGAATGCGCTCCGGAGCAGTCTCCCTGCCGACATCGCCAGCATCGACATCCGCAAGGTAGACCCTTCCGACGTGAACATCCTGCAGCTAGCCTTGGTGAGCGAAACGGCCTCGTACCGCGAGCTGCGAAAAAAAGCTGAGGAATTGCAAGAGCACCTCGAAAAGGTGGGTAGCCTCAAAAAGGTAAAGGTGAGTGGCGCCCCCGAACAAGAGGTGCGGATTAGTTTGCGCACCGACTTGCTCGCCGAAAAAAACATCCCCCTGAATGCGGTCATTGGCAGTCTGCAAAGCGAAGCCGTAAACATCCCCGGTGGGGCCATTACCGCAGGTACCAAAAGCTTTAACGTGAATACCAGCGGGCCCTTTGCCGATCTCGACGACATTGCCGGCACAGTGGTGTATCAGGCAGGTGGGGAGCTCGTGCATTTGCGCGACATCGCCGATTTGCAGCTGCAAGATCAGGAGCAGAAGCACATTACCCGCCTCAACGGCCAGCGCGCCGTATTGGTGCATGCCGCACAAAAGGTGGGCAGCAACATTGCGAGCACGCAGCAGCAATACCAACCTATTGTGGAGGCTTTTGAGAAAAGTTTGCCCGCCAACATGCGTTTGTTGGCGCATTTCGATCAGGCCGACAACGTGGCCCGCCGGCTGAAAGGGTTGGGTACCGACTTCGCCATCGCCATTGTGCTGGTTTTGTTCACGCTTTTGCCCTTGGGCACACGCGCATCGCTCATCGTGATGGTGGCCATACCGCTTTCGCTGGCTTTGGGCTTGGTAGGACTCAATGCCTTTGGCTATTCGCTCAACCAGTTGAGTATTGTTGGTTTGGTGGTAGCGCTTGGTTTGCTGGTCGACGACAGCATTGTAGTCGTTGAAAACATCGAACGTTGGCTGCGGGAAGGACACAGCCGCAAAGAAGCCGCTATCAAAGCCACCAAACAAATTACCCTGGCCGTGTTGGGTTGTACCGCCACGCTGGTGATTGCCTTTTTACCGCTGATTTTTTTACCTGGCGGTCCTGGCGAGTTCATCCGCAGCCTGCCCATGGCCATCATCTCGTCGGTCTTGGCCTCGATGGTGGTATCGCTCACCGTGGTGCCTTTTTTGGCGAGCCGCATGCTCAAGGAACATCAGCATGCCGAGGGCAATATTTTCTTACAGTTGCTGCAAAAAGGCATTAGCGCTACCTACACCAGGCTCATGCACTATGCACTGGCTCGTCCCGGCGCTACCTTGCTGGTAGCCGGTGGCTTGTTTGTTGGCTCGCTGGCCTTGTTTCCGGTGATTGGTTTTAAGCTATTTCCCGCCTCCGAGAAGCCCATCTTTTTGGTGAACGTACAGCTGCCGCAGCAGAGCAATTTGCGCTATGCCGATGAGGTGAGCCGCAGCATAGAGGCGGAGCTTGCTGCCGTGGCCGACATCGACTGGTACACCACCAATGTAGGGCGTGGAAACCCACAGATTTACTACAACGTTACCCAGCAGGAAGAGAAAAGCGACTTCGTTCAGTTTTTTGTGCAGTTGGAGGCAGGCAGCTCGCCTACCCGTAAAAAGGAGGTGATCGACCTGTTGCGTCAACGATTTAACCGCTTTGCCACAGCACGCATTGAAGTGAAAGACTTCGAGCAAGGTCCGCCAATAGAAGCACCCATTGCCATCCGGATTTACGGCGATCAGCTCGACAGCCTCCGCGCTTGGTCGTTTCGGGTGGAGGCGCTGCTCCGCAAGCAGCCTGGCACCATCTACCTCAACAATCCGTTGAATACCCTCAAAACCGACTTAAAGTTGGTCATCAACCGCGACAAAGCCCGCAGTTTGGGTGTGCTTACCTCCGATATCGACCGAACCGTACGTTTGGCCGTGGCTGGCTTGCCTGTGGCTACCCTGAGCGACGACGACGGCAACGACTACCCCGTGGTGTTGGGTACGCCACGCAGCGCACCGCAGGCCGGTTTGGAAGCTTTTTCGGGTTTACGCGTGACCAATATGCAGGGCATAGCCCTCCCACTGCAGCAGTTGGCCAGTTTAGCGCTCGAAAGCTCACCCACACGGATTAGCCACTTCAACAAACGTCGTTTTGTGCAAGTAACTGCCTACACCCGGCAGGGCGTTTTGGCCAACGACGTGCTGGCCGGGCTGGTCCCTGAGCTCGATCGCCTCAATTTTCCCGAAGGATACGGCTACCAGTTGGCCGGCGAGGCCGAAAGCGAAGGCGATGCCTTTGGTGGCGGCTTTGCCACGGTGATTTTGCTCACGGTATTCCTTTTTGTGGCTGTTCTCATCTTGCAGTTCCGCACGTTCAAGGGCATCCTCATTGTGCTGAGCGTGATTCCGTTGGGTGTGATTGGCGGCGTCACCCTGCTTTGGCTGTCGGGCAACCCCATGTCGTTCATCGCCATCCTCGGCTTTATTGGCTTAGCCGGTATCGAAGTGAAAAACTCGATTTTGTTGGTTGACTTCACCAACCAGCTGCGTAGCGACGGCATGGCCTTGCAGGAGGCCATCGAAAAAGCCGGAGAGCTGCGCTTTTTGCCGGTGGTGCTCACCTCGCTCACCGCCATCGGTGGACTTATTCCCCTGGCATTTAACCCCAATCCACAGATTTCGCCATTGGCACTGGTGCTCATCGGGGGGCTCATCAGCTCCACCGTCCTATCGCGCATCGTTACGCCCGTGATGTACAAACTTATTCCTCCTGCCATTGAACCTAAAACACAAACTCAAATCACCACCTTATGAAATTGTTTATGACTCTTTTGCTGCTTGTCAGCACCAGCTTTGCTGGCGACAAAACCGTAACAGCCGACGCCATACTCGGCGAATGGCTCACCGCCAAAAAAGACGCCCGTTTCCTCATCTACAAGAAAAACGACCGCTATTATGGTCGCGTGGTATGGGGCACTGGCGAGCGCCTCGACCTCAAAAATCCGAATCCAGAGCTTCGCAAACGCGATTTGCAGAGCTTTGATTTGCTCAAAAACTTCCGCTACGAAGATGGTCGCTGGTACGACGGCACCATTTACGACCCCCGCGAAGGCAAGGTGTACGACTGTGTGTTGAAGCTCAACGGCAACAACCAACTCGATGTGCGTGGCTATGTAGGCCTGCCGATATTTGGCCGCTCAGAAATCTGGACCCGTGTTAAATGAGTAGTGCCGTGCAAAACCTGACGATGATCACCGGCGCCTCGACAGGAATAGGCCGCGAAATGGCCCTGCAGTTGGCCGAAAAGGGCCACAACCTGATACTCACTGCGCGTAGTGGCGATAAACTCGAGCGGCTCAAAGCCTTGATTCAAGCGCAACATTCCGTGCAGGTGTATGTGTATACCGCCGATTTGAGCGTGGCCGGCGCGGCAGCCGCGCTGTATGGCGCCATCCGTGCCGACGGACACTTGCCCAACTATTTGGTGAACAATGCCGGCAGTGGGCTGTATGGCGACTTTGCCAGCTGTGAGCTTGAAGCCGTGCTCGCCATGATGCAACTCAATATGCAGTCGGTGGTGGTGCTAACCCGCTTGTTTGTAGCCGACCGCTTGCCACTGGGCAGTGGCACAGTGATGCAGCTAGCATCTTTGCTTTCGTTTTTGCCGTTCCCGTACTACAGCGTATACTCGGCCACCAAGAGTTTTGTATTGGCTTTTGGCGAAACGCTCGCCGCCGAATTGGAAGGCAGCGGCGTAGGTGTAGTAACCCTATGCCCGGGCCCAACCGATACCCCATTCAATACCGCGGAGATGTTGCGTACCAATGCCTACAGCACCAACGTACCCATTTCGCCGGCAAAAGTAGCGCAAGTGGGGGTAGCATTGTTGCTTCGTGGCAAGGGCAAACGTTTGGTAGGTTTTCAGAATTGGTTTATTTCGAATTTGCCTCGTATAACACCCGATTTTTTGATGATGAAAATCAAAAAACAATTGGCCTCCCTTAAAAAGTAAACCTGTCAAAAATCTGTCATGCTGTACTTTATCAATGAGCTGAAAATGCGGAACGAAACGCTGTTTTATTTTGGCTTGATGTGTTTGCTTTTTGCTGTGTTCTGTTTGGTGATGACGCGCGTTAGCACTGTAGAATACCAGCAAGTAAGTGCTTGGAACAAACCCTTCAAGTTTGCCTTCTCTACCTTTACGTTGGTATGGGCCATGGGTTGGTACATGGCGTATATCCCCGATTATCATCCCCGTTTTTTTAATTGGGCCATGGTTTTGTTGTTGGGCTTCGAGATTGTGTACATCGCGCTGATGGCCGCCCAAGGTAAGGCCTCGCATTTTAATGTGAGCACGCCCACCTATTCGCTTTTGTATTCGCTCATGGCCTTTGCCGCTTCGGCTGTTGCGGCGTACGTGGGGTATATCGGCTGGCTGTTTTTTACACGCAGTTTTCCCGATTTGCCCGACCATTATGTGTGGGCAATTCGCCTCGGCATAGTGATTTTTGTAGTGTTCTCGTTTCAGGGATTTTTGATGGGAAGCCGCATGAACCATTCGGTAGGTGCGCTGAACGACAACTCGAATTTATTTATCGTAGGCTGGAGCCGACTTGTGGGCGATTTGCGTATCGCGCATTTTGTGGGCATGCACGCGTTGCAGCTCCTGCCGTTACTGTCGTTTTACGTATTTCGAAGTACCCTATGGACGTGGGTATTGGCAGGTGTGTATGCTTTGCTAGCCACCTTTACCTTGGTGCAGGCCTTGCAGGGCAAACCTTTGTTGCCGGCAGCGAAAAACGCGCAAACGGTAACTGTAGACGCTTAACCAGGGGACAGCCTGACTAAAACTGGCTGCCAATTGTGGTCGTGGTTTTTGTTTTCAGCCCCATAGTTTTCGATTTAGTCGCCATTGCTTCTTTCGATTGTTAAATGCTGTTAGGAATGGTGCCCAGTGATTTGTAATTCACCGCCATATACGTAATTCGTGGTACTTATTGCTTTTCTACATGTTACGATCATTTGTGCTGCTGCTTTTTTTCACGGGCATGCAGCTTACGGGCCTGGCCCAATCCCTCACGGTGAGTGGCTACGTACGCGACGCCAAAACCGGTGAAACCCTCATTGGGGCAACGGTTGCCGTGAAAGAGCGCCCCGGCACGGGCACGGTCACCAATGCTTATGGCTACTACGCCCTGAGCCTGCCTCCGGGCAACTATACCCTCGTTTTTGGCTATCTGGGCTATGCCCCCCGCGAGCAGGCACTGCGCCTCAGCGCGGCCACCAAACTCAATGCCGAGCTCGACATGGCCGGGCAGCAGCTGCAGGAGGTGGTGGTGACCGGCGAGTCGGAGACCGAACGGCTGCGGCAAACCCAGATGGGCGTGGAGAAGATAAGCATACAAACCATCAACAAGCTGCCGGTGCTGCTGGGTGAGCGCGACTTCCTCAAGTCGATGCAGCTGCTGCCCGGCGTAAAAAGTGCCGGCGAGGGACAAAGCGGCTTCTCGGTACGCGGAGGCACACTCGACCAAAACCTCATCTTGCTCGACGATGCGCCCGTTTACAACGCCTCGCACCTTTTGGGTTTCTTCTCTACCTTCAACAGCGATGCCCTCAAGGAGGTGACGCTGCACAAGGGCACGGCCCCCGCACCCTTCGGCGGCAGGTTGGCCTCGGTGGTAGATGTGAAGATGAAGGAAGGCAACAACCAAAAATTCGACGTTTCGGGCGGCATCGGCCTCATCGCCTCGCGCCTCAACGTAGAAGGGCCTATACAGCAGGGCAAGTCGTCGTTCCTGCTCTCGGGCCGCCGTACCTATGCCGACGTATTTTTGCGGCTCACCGATGAGTTTGCGGGCAATTCGTTGTATTTCTACGACTTCAACGCCAAGCTCAACTACCAGCTCAGCGACAAAGACCATCTTTTCCTGTCGGGCTACTTCGGCCGCGACAAGTTTGGGTTGCAAGACCGCTTTGGCATCGACTGGGGCAATGCCACCGGCACCCTGCGGTATACGCGCCTGCTTAGCGACAAGCTCTTCCTCAACAGCAGCCTCATTTACAGCAATTACGACTACGAAATAAGCATCTCGGCCAACGAAAACAACATCAGCATCCTCTCGGGCATCGAAGACTGGAACTTCAAGCAGGAGGTGCAGTACTTTGCCGGCACCGGTAGGCAGTGGCGTGCGGGCTACAACCTCATCTACCACACCGTAACGCCCGGCACCATCCGCAGCAATACCGCCAATATTGAGGCACCGCTACGCAATGGCCTCGAAAGTGCCGCGTGGTTCAGCTACGACTGGCAGCTGCGCGAGCGCTGGAAGATCACCGCAGGCTTACGGGTGAGCCATTTTGGCGCCTTTGCCCGCAACGGCAACTATTTTACCCTCGATGCCGACAACAACGTAACCGACACCCTGCCCACCACAGGAGGTTTTGTGGCGCAGTACTTTTATCCCGAACCTCGCCTGGCGGTGCAGTACACCCTCGACGCAGTGAGCAGCCTCAAAGCCGCCTATACCCGCAATACTCAAAACTTGCATTTGGTGACCAACTCGGTAACCACCAGCCCCACCGACCGCTGGCTGATGAGCACCAACAACATCCGCCCCGAAGTAGGCGATCAGTTTTCGTTGGGCTATTTCCGCAACAGCGCCGACAACAGCTGGGAGTTTAGCGCCGAAACCTACTTCAAATGGATGCAGAACCAGGTAGACTACAAGGACGCCGCCGACGACCAGTCGCCCGTGATAGAAACGCAGCTGCTGTACGGCGATGGCCGTGCCTATGGCCTCGAGTTGTTGGCCAAGAAAAATAAGGGACGTTTTACGGGCTGGATTGGCTATACTCTTTCGCGCACCGAACGCCGCATACAGGGGGTAAACAACGGCAGCTGGTACCCTGCACGGCAAGACCGCACCCACGACATCTCGATTGTGGCCATGTTTGCCGTCACCAGCCGTTTCGACGTATCGGCAGCCTGGGTGTACCAAACCGGCAATGCCGTGACCTTCCCCAGCGGCAAGTACAACGTAGCCGACAAAACCATATGGCTGTATACCGAGCGCAACGGTTACCGCATGCCCGCCTATCACCGCCTCGACCTGGGCGCCACCTACCAGCTCAAAGAACGCCGCTGGTACACCAGCGAGCTTGCGTTTAGCCTCTACAATGCTTACGGGCGACAGAATCCCTTCTTGATTGAGTTTCGGGAAAACCCTGCCAACCGTAACCAAACCCAGGCCGTACAAACTGCCCTCTTTCGCTGGGTACCTGCCATTAGCTGGAACTTTAATTTGAAATAAACATGCGCCACCTCTATATCCTCGTTTTTGCCATCACCTTCACCGCTTGTGAGAAGGTTATTGATATTGATCTGAACAGCTCATCGCCAAGGGTGGTGATAGATGCCCAGCTCAGCAACCTCCCCGGCGAATGTACGTTGGAGCTGAGCCGTACCCTCAATTTCGACGATACCGTAGCCTATCCGCTGCTGAGTGGGGCCTTGGTTACCATTACCGATTTGGGCAGCGGTAGCATCGACACCCTGCGAGAAGTGAGCGCTGGGCGTTATGCCCACCCGCTGCTTGCCGGCATACCCGGCCGCAGCTACGAGCTGCTGGTGCAGTACGAAGGGCAGCAGTATAGCGCACGCGCTACCATGCCGCCCGTGGTAGAACTCGACTCGCTGTTGATAGACAGCACCACCTTCACCGGTCCGCGTGGCCCCGCCAACCCCGACGGCAGCCAGCCGGTGAACCTGTTGGCCTTCGCCTTTTTTACCGAGCCCGTGGGGCAGCGCAACAACTACTATTTTGAGGTTACCCAGCGCGACACCCTGGCCGACGACTTTTTTATTTACAGCGACCTGGGCGCCGACGGACAGCCCCTGCTGCGGCCCATTTTTGTGAGCACCTGGGTAGGCGCCGAGGTAGTGATTGATTTGCAAGGCATTGACGATGCCACCTACGAATACCTCAACGGCTTAAACCTGAATCTGGGCCAGAACAGCGCCACCCCTGCCAACCCCAAAGGCAATATTACCGGAGGTGCACTGGGCCACTTTAGGGTGCATACCAGCAGCAAACAACGTTTTGTGGTGCGCTAGCCGCAAATTGAGCTCCGCCACCGGCGTTTTCTAAGCATTTCTTTAGCGCACTGGCCCCGCCCCAGCAGGCCGCCCCCAAGTTTAACACAAAAGGGCATGGGATTTTTGTGGGCAAGTAGATTGTTGTTATATTCAACACGGCCATGTTGCACAGCCCTCACCAGCCCCGAGCCTGTGACCGACGGGCCGAAGGTGTGCACCACCCCAGCCGAACTTTCCCTTTTGTTCCAGATTTGGGCGTATAGGCGATATAAACCTTCTCCAAATAAACAAGTTGGCAGCAAGGCTAAAAAAAGACAGACAATGACAGAACTACAAGAAAAATATGGCTTTCCACTTTTTACAAAGGACGAATCAGTCGTTTATTTGGGACACGAGAAAAAACTTATAATCTCTGACATTTGGGCTTTTTGGGACTATGTAATAAAAAAGAAAAATAGGAACAAAGCCTTTTTACTTTCTCTTCTAGAACAAGCCAAGAATTTTTATACAGCCGCAGAAAATTCACCAATTAAATCTCAACCTCTTTTATACTACTATTCGTTTCTAAACCTATCAAAAATTGCCCTCAGTTTCAAGCACAATTACACTGACACAAATGATTATATACACGGTATAAGCGAAAGAAACAATACAGCATTTCAGACAAGTGAAATAACACTGCAACCAATATCAAGACCAGGTCGAGTTAAAGTTGCGACTGAACTTTATGAATTATTCGATGGTGTTTCAATTAGTGCAAATACGACTGTTAACCTCAAAGACTTACTATCTCATTGCGTTGGAATACATAGAGCATATAGCGAGATTTATAGGATACCGGAATTGTTTTGTAAGTTGTCAAGTTTCAAATATTATAGAGAAGCAAGAACTATTGGATTAAAAGCAAAGATTCAATGTAGTGCAAGTGAGTTAACAGAACTACAAGCACGTGGATATAATATTGTTGTTGAAGAAGATATTCCATATATCGTGGAAGAATATACAATGACAAGATACAACCCTGCAAGAGAAGACTATTTTGCTCTTTCTAGACAGATAATGAACAAAGGAATTTGGTATTACATAGGTAACAACGGATATACTATGTATTTATCAACTGCGGCAGCAAATAGGTATCCAACAGAAATGATAATCTATTGGACAATGTTTTATTTGGGTTCTATTACAAGGTACCGACCCAACTTATTTGACGAGATATTTAGTGATATGGAGCAATGGTTAATGAGTGAATTTTTAGCGACACAACCGAAACAGTTTCTGTATCTGTCAACTGCAAAAATGTTAGGACAAAAAGTATTAAAAGCATACTCAAGCCTATGATAGAATGAAGCCCAGCTGCCAACAGCACCTACTCAAAAGTGGCGTTTCAGTGGTTGAATCAAGCTTTGTGCTTCTTTCAAAGTTTGTGCTTAATTGACAATGAAGTGCTTCGAAATCGCCACCTTCGGGTAGCTGCAAACCATTAGCTGAAACCCTGTATTTCCCTTTATGGCAAACTTCGTAGTAATTGACACTTCTATTTACAGAGAACTCGGTTTAAAATTCTATGAAAATATAGATTATAAAAACCTGTATAATTTCACAATTGCTACGGATAGCGAAGTTTTGATATCAACCATAGTAATAGAAGAGTTCACAAACTATTATAGACAACAACTACAAAAAAAATTTGGGGAATATAAAAATGCAGTTGGGAGTTTGAATAGAGACCCATTCTTCGAAAAAGTTGAATTTTTAGATATTTCAGATAAGATAGAAAAATCAGTTGTTAAATTTCGGAAGCAACTTCGAAGTGACCCAGTCCATAACGCACCTGTAGCATTGTTAAAACATACATTGGTGGACAGTCTGCAATTGACAAAATTCATACTGGAATCAAAAAATCAAGGTACTGCTAATATCCAAGTTAGAGATTACCTTATTTGGGAGTCTATAATCTCCCAAGCAGTAAATGAAAGTGAGGACAGAGTTGAAAAGTTTGGCAAGAGAAAAATAAAATTTGAAAAGGGCATAATTTACTTTATTACAAAGGATAGAATCTTTGAAGAGAATGAACTTTTTATTACAAGAAAAAAACAAGTAGGCATAAGCAATATAAAAATATTTAACTCCATTCCTCAATTCTTGCACGAAAAAGGATATAATATTCCATTTGTCACAGAAGAACTTATTCTTATAAAAGTTACTAATGAAAAGATTTTAAAAGACTTGAGTAGAGATTTTGGCTCACTACTAAGTTATGTTAGTCCAAGGTACGATGCCGAGGAGTGCGATAGACGTAAGGTTGAATCAGCAGAAATTATTGACAAAGAAATTTTGGAGTTTTATAGCTACATCGATAATTCAGACTCAAAGCCAAAGTATGTAGCTCATTTGAAAGTACTTGTAAAAGTCGTTTTTGAAAAAGATAATAACTATGACAAAGAGTCTGGCCCAGAGTATGGACGATACGTAGAAACTTATGATGCTAAAGGACGTCCTGTCTATAATGCTCCAATACTTTTCATTTACAGAGGTGTTTTGGACACTGAACGTCAGACGATAAGAAGTGTACAGTTTATTGATTTTATGCCAGATATATTTATATGAATGCTTCAGCTAACAGCGGTTTTGCAATATGGTGGCTGATGAATAAGTGCTGAGTAGTTGTAATACTATTGAACTTTAGTACTAAATTTAAGTTGAGGGAACTCGGAATGCCACCACATCGCAAAGCCGTTTTCCGTCAAACTGTCTAAAAACCCTTAGGAATTGTGGATATCAAGTGTTTTTGATATTTGATTAAGCATAGTGTTTTTGGTATTTTCCTGTATGAAATACCTCACTGGAAAAGACTGTAATCAGCTGGCTTTATTTGTGGGCAGTTTGGAGGAGGCGATTGAATCGGACCATGAGGTACGTTTGCTTGAGGCTTTAGATGTAAGTCTGGCATTTACAACGCTTAACTTGCGGTGCATTTTTAACATATTGCCCAAAAACGCGCTTAAAGGTTACCAGAAAGCGGCTATCCAGTTTTTGGAGTTCTTTTTCGCCTCTGTAGCCTTCCAAAGCTCCCCGCTACCGACAGTGAATTTCTATAACCCTTGGCGAACACAATTTTACTAGGGACGCTTACAAGCGTTTAAAATACGTTATATTAAGTGCTGAAACGGAGGTTTTAAGACAGGCTGACGTTAGTGGCAAGGCTAAAATGACAACGCAGAAATATGGATATTACATCAGTTACAAAACTCTACACCATCTTTAACGACAAAAGGTGGACAGACAAAGAAGGAAATAAAATTGTTTTCTCTAACTTTTGTAAACTACTTTCAAATTTGAATGACGAACAGAGAGAGCTTATCATTGAACTTGCTGAACGATATACTTGGATAACTTTTGGGGAGTATCAAGGTAAAATAATAAGCATTTTGGAATCGGTCGAAAAGGAAAAGCTAAGTAAACTTAAAAAGATTATTCTGTTTCCTGTAATGAGACCTGAAGATGAGAAGAAAACAAAAAGCGGACATGCAATTCTTTATATGATTAGGGCAATTAAGCCCCTATTGCCAAGCTACAAAGACATTGAGTTCTATGAAATTGAATCTTATGAAACAATAAAATCTGGCGACTTTAAATTGAAGGATACTGATGCCATTTTCCTGCTCGATGATTACTTGGGTTCAGGTGAAACAATTGAAGCAACTTTATTACAAATATTGTCAAATCGGAATATCGAACCTTCCAATTTAAACGTAATTTCTATTGTATCACAGTCAGATTCAACAGAATTCTTGGAGAAATTTGATGTTGCTTATTATACTGACCTTATCATAAATAAAGGAATTTCTGATTATTATAATTCACCTGAAAGAGAAGAAAAAATTAAGATTATGGCAGAAATTGAGAAACTAATTCCTGCAAATCATTTCAGCTTTGGCTACAATCAATCTGAAGCTCTAATTACATTAATGAGAACCCCAGACAATACCTTCCCGATTTTTTGGAAAGAGCACAGAAAAAGTGGAGAAATTTATGAAGCACCATTTTCAAGATATTAAACTATGAAGGAAAACAACTTATTTATTTTGCTAGACGTGATTCATAGGAATGGTTCAGTCAAACGATTAACAACAAATGGAATTGATTTCAATCAAATAGCCGTTGAGACAAATCAAGCAATAATTGATGGCTTAGTAACAAACAATGAAAAAAGAATTGTTCTAACAGACAAGGGGCTTGAATTGCTAAGAATTTTAGAAACCAAATACAAAAAAACAAATAAGAATGAATGGATAGAGAAAGATTTAAAAAGTCAGATACCACGTATTGACAAAATCGGTATTTTTGTTCCACGTCAAAACGAGTTGACATTTTAGTTCTTTCTCAAAATATTGTATCAGTTTCCGCTGATACCGGAGCCGTGAGTCACTGCTCTGTAATTGAATGGGCTTTCAAGCTCTCGGGCTTAAAAGGGGTTCCGCAGAGCTTCACCCCTTTTAAGCCCGTATTCACTAACTTGAGTGTGGGGGCTTCGCCCCCCACTCAATTAACGATTTTGAGATATGGATTTTGAACAATATAAAGTAGCATTCGAGATTGCAGCCTCAAATACAGGCTACTCAGAAGAAAATATCAAACGTTGTTTAGATTACGCTAAACCAATCTTTGATAATAATGTTCCAGTAATTTACAACACATCACACTTCTCATCCCTTGTTGGTTATAAAAAGACCTACATCAAAAAAGCGGTATATTATACTAACTCATTTTATACTGACTACAAGATAAAGAAGAAAAACGGCAAGACCCGAACTATTTCTGAACCTTTACCAAGTTTAAAAGAAATTCAGACTTGGATTCTACAAAATATTCTTCAACACCTAAAGGTTAGCCCTTATGCTAAGGCATACAAAAGAAAAGTTAGCATAGTAGAAAATTTGAAGTTTCATCCTAAACAGCCAAAGGTATTTACAGTGGACTTAAAGGACTTCTTCCCTTCTATAAAAACCAATTCGGTTGAGCAAATTTTCAAAACTCTTGGTTATTCTGACTTAATCTCTAATTTACTAGCTAAGCTATGCACAAAGGACAACTCTTTGCCACAAGGTGCACCGACAAGCCCTTATATTTCAAATTTATACTTTTTACCTGCTGACAATCAAATCGCTGAATTCTGTAAAGGGCTTTCAATTCGATACACTAGATATGCCGATGATTTGACCTTTTCTGGTGACTTTGATGAAAATGAGATTCTAAATTTTGTAGGTGAAGTTGTTAAAAAGTTGGATTTGCAAATTCATCCTGAGAAAGTAAAGTTAATGACACCAAATCAAAGGCAGACAGTTACAGGAATTGTAGTAAACCAAAAACCACAAGTTGTATTTCACAAACGAAACAAGGTAAGACAAGAGATTCATTACATCAAGAAATTCGGCTTAGTTAATCATATGGAGCGTAAGGGTATTAAAAACAGAAGTTATCTAGAACATATTTTAGGCAAGGTAAACTTTATAATTCAGGTCAACCCAACCGACACAGAGTTTAAAGAATACAAAGACTTTTTAATAAAATTGAAAAATGAAAATAACGGACAGAAATAAAGCCCAGCCACCAACAAGCGTTTGGCTCAATGGCGGGGTGATCCGTCAGCAGACGGACAGGCTGTGGTTAATTGAACATTCTACCTCGCA
>VFQR01000762.1_pt1 | contig 34111 bp, 31 predicted proteins | sample 3512321 | NCBI WGS metagenome assembly VFQR01 (sample SAMN10412374, study PRJNA504923) | tailings metagenome | isolation source: Relicate 3 Philex TSF1 revegetated site | place: Philippines: Tuba, Benguet | collected 2017-08-29 | reverse complement strand
TCTCCGATCGCGGCAACCGGCAGGGGCGCGAAGCTGGGTTGCAGGGGAACGCCGCGCGCATCGCCCTGCGGCGGCGCGTCGTCATAGGTCGGGGAGGCGACATCGGGATCGGCCCCGGCCTGGTAGGTGACGGTCAGCGCGCCGCCATTCGGCACCGCCGAGAGCGTCAACAGCACCGCATTGCCGGCGAAGCCCGTGCTGGCGATGGCCACCGGCGCGCCGTCGCGCTGCACGGCGAAGCCCGTCAGCCCGGCGCCGTCGGCGGCATTGTCCGCCCCGCGCAGCGCCGAACCGCCCGCCTGCTCCACGGGCAGCACGACAACCGCGGTGCCGCGCTGGCGGGTCGCGCCGGCGATGCGCGGCCCCTCGGCGCCGAAGGCGGCGGCGCCGAGCGCGGCGAGGACGGATTGCGCATAGCGCCGGCCCATCCGCTCATAGGACGCCGCATCCCAATGCACGCCATCCGAGAGCGTCATGTCGAGCGATGACCCCGCAAGGAAGGCACCCGGCGTCGCCGCGATCACGTCGTGCTGGGCAAGGCGGATGCGGTCATGGCCCGCGTCGGAACCGCCGGTGGCGCGGCCGAGTATGCCGATGCCGAAGGGCAGCGCGGGCCGGCCGCTCAGGCTGCGCGCTTGCGCGATCACCTCGAGCAGCCCGGCCATGTAGGCCTCGCGTGTCGTGCCGAGCGACGCGTCGCGTTCGCCCTGGTGCCAGAGCGCGGCCTCGAACGCCGTGCCGCAATCGGCGTTCAGCATGGCGACCAGGTTGAGCCAGCAATCGCCCGCCGCCTGCCAGCGCGCGACCTCGGTCGCGCTCACCGCGAGCTGCAGCAGCCCGACAGGCACGCCGAGCCCCGCGCGCAGCGCATTGCCCAGCCGGACGCCGCCATTGCCGCCGAAGCTGCTTCCATGCAGCGCCGTCGCCTCACCGCCCTGCGCAACCAGGTCGTTGGCGAACCAGCCGAAGCCGGCCCAGCGCCGCGTCAGGGCGTCGGGCGCCGGCGGGCTCGACCGCGTGCGCCACATCCAGCGCATGTTGGACTGCCCGATGCAGAGGATCAGCGCGCCGACGCCGAACTTCCGGGCCGAGACGGCCGAGGCGCCGCCCTGGTCCCGCGCCTGCCAGCGATACCACCCGCCCTGCGGCACGCCGAGCGTCGCCGTCCAGGTGCTGTCCGCGGCGCTGTCGAGCGTCGCCGCGGCCCAGTCCTGCAGCACGGTGGTGCCGTCCTCGGCGAGCAGGCGGATGTCGAGGAAGGCGGGCGCGGCGCCGAAGCTGCCCGCGAAGGCGATGGCGCGCGCGGCGCCCGCGCGCTGGAAGATTCGGTCAACGGCGAACTCGGTGAGCCCGGTGATGCTCACAGGCTCACCCCAAGGCTGGCCAGGCTGGCGGTGACGATGTCCGCGCCGCGCGTGCTGGCGCCCGGCGCGCCCACCAGGGGCAGGATGGGCGTGCTGGCGTCCGGCCCGATCTCGAGCTGCGGCGCGCCCACGAAGATGGTGGCGTCGATCGGCTGGCTCGCCGTGACCGCCACGATCAGTTCCGAGTAGATGAACGTGGTGCCGGCACTGCACGTCAGGGTGTGGCCGTAGCGGCGCAGGGTGGCGTCCATGGTGGGCGAGAGCACGTTGATCTGGTCGTTCCCCCCGCCTGCCGTGCGCGTGCGCAGGCGCAGGTTCGTGATGTTGGTCAGCGTGCCGCCCGCCAGCTGGAAGAAGCCGGAGAAGGTCCAGACCTGCCCGGCCGACGCGGCGATGGTGGACGCGTTGACCACCTGGAACTGGATGTTGCTGTTGACGGATGGCGTGCCCGCGACGCGGACGACGAAGCCGGGGATTCCGTTGACGGAGGTCGAGCCGATCACCGTCCGCGTGATGCCCCCGGCCCCGGTCGCGATGGCCCAGCCGGACGGCGCGGCGCCGCCACTGCCGATGACGCCGGCAACCGCGCCTTCGCCGCGCGGATTGGGGATGCGGTTGGTGCGCTCGGCCTCGACCAGAAGCCGCGGCACGTTGCCCGTGGCGCGCGGCTGGTTGGCGTCGAATTCGAGCCAGGACGTGCCGTCGCCCGAGAGCGCCGTCGCGCGCGCGCCAGACTGCGTGCGGGTGATGCCGAGCGGGGGCCGCGGCAGGCCGAGCGCGATCAGCGGCGTGCTGGGTTGGTCTATGGCCGGCAGCAGGGCGGGCATGGAGATGAACATGCTTGTCTCCGGACTGGGCACGACAGCGACCGCTTCGCCCGATGCGGGGCGAAACGGCGGCGGCGCTGGAGAGAGGGATTCGCGAAGGGCTAATCGGGCTCGCCGGATGGCGGGCGCAGCGGGGGCCTTGGCGGGGCCCTTCTAGCCAAATCGGCCGGGTTTTGTCAATTTATTCTTATGTCGCGACCGCGACGCGCGCCGCCGAGCGCGCGATTGACGGATGCGACCCTCGGGAGGATGGTCCGCGCCGTGCCGTTCCCCCTCGTCGCCGCGCTCCTCGCCGCCGCCGCGCCGCTGCTTGCGATGGGCAGCGAGCGCTGGCCGGGACTCACGCCCTGTGCGCTCTGCCTCTGGCAGCGCTGGCCCTATTGGGTCGCGGCGGGGATTGCGCTGGTCGCGCTCGCCCTGCCGGGCCAGGCGCGCGCCTGGGCGCTGCGGCTGGCGGCGGTGGCGGTGCTGGCCTCGGGGGCGATCGCCGCCGTCCATGTCGGGGTGGAGCTCGGCTGGTGGCCCTCGCCGCTGCCGGCCTGCCTGGTGCAGGCAGGCAGCGCGACGAGCGTGGAGGATTTGATGCGCCAGCTGGCGCCGACGCCCGCGAAGCCTTGCGACGAGCCGGCCTATCTCATCCCGGGCCTTCCCGTGACGGTGCCGCAGCTCAACCTGCTCTACGCGCTGGGTCTCGCGGCCCTCATTTGGCGGGGTTCGGCCCTCAGGCGGTGAACTGCTCGGCGATGATGCGTTCGCTCAGCCCGTGGTCCGGGTCGAAGAGCATCGTGAGCGTCACGCCGCGATCCTCCCGCACCTCCACGCGGCGGACATCGCGCACCTCGGTGTAGTCGGCGGTGGCGGAGACGGGGCGCTTCTCGGGCTCCAGCACCTCGAACACCACCTCCGCCTCGGCGGGCAGCAGCGCGCCGCGCCAGCGGCGGGGCCGAAAAGCGCTGATCGGGGTCAGCGGCAGCAGGTTCGCGCCGAGCGGTACGATCGGGCCATGCGCCGAGAGGTTGTACGCCGTGCTGCCGGCGGGCGTGCTCACCAGCACGCCATCGCAGATGAGCTCCGCCAGCCGTTCCTTGCCGTCCACCAGGATGCGGATCTTCGCGGCCTGGCGCGTCTCGCGCAGCAGCGAGACCTCGTTGATCGCGAGCGCCTCCTCCACCGCCGCGCGGCCGGCATGGGCGCGCATGCGAAGCGGATGCAGCGTGGAGGCCTGGGCGGCGGCGAGCCGGCCGGGCAGGTCGTCCTCCCGGTAGTCGTTCATCAGGAAGCCGACGGAGCCGCAATTCATGCCGTAGACCGGCAGGTTGCGGCCGAGCAGCTTGTGCTGGGTCTCCAGCATCATCCCGTCGCCGCCGAGCGCCACGACGATCTCCGCCCGGTCGAGCGGCGCCGCTCCGTAGAGCGCGGCCAGCGTGTCCTGCGCGGCACGCGCAACTTCTGTCGCCGCCGCCAGGAACGCGATTTTCACGAGAGCGCGTCCAGCGCGTCCACGCGCCTCGCAGCGCGATGCTCGAGCACCGGCATGTCCCGCCGGACGCGCGCCGTCACCGCGGGATCAATGCGGGCGGTCGCCCAGCCCGTCCCGTCGCTGCATTTCGCCACCACATGGCCCCAGGGGTCGCAGACCAGCGAATGGCCATAGACCTGCCGCGTCGCGCCGCGCTCCTCATAGGCGCCATGCGAGGCGGCGGCGACGATCCAGCATTGGCTCTCGATCGCGCGGGCGCGCAGCAGCACCTCCCAATGGTCCTTGCCGGTCTGCAGCGTGAAGTTGGAGGGCACCAGGATCGCCTCCGCGCCCATCCGGCGCAGCGCGACGTACTGCTCGGCGAAGCGCATGTCGTAGCAGACCGTGAGGCCCCATTTCACGCCGCCCGCCTCGGCGCAGACCAGCGCGGTACCGGCGCCGTAGAGCGCGCTTTCCCGATAGCCCGTGCCGTCTGGCGCCGTGATGTCGAACAGGTGGATCTTGCGGTAGCGCGCGATCTCGGTCCCGTCCGGCGCGAACAGCAGGGAGGTGTTGAACAGCCTGCCGGGCGCCTCCGCTCCGCCGCCCTCGATGATCGAGCCACCATGCACATGGATGCGGTTGGCGCGCGCGACCTCGCGCAGGAATTCATAGGCCGCGCCGCCGGTGCCGCCCGGCTCCGGCAGGTCCTCGGCGGCTGCGAAGCGCGCATCGCGGCCGCCGCCGAGATTGGTCCAGGTCTCCGGCAGGCTCACCATGTCCGGCCGGTCGGCGGCCAACGCGCCCTCGATCAGGCGGCGCGCCTGGGCGATGTTGGCTACCTTGTCGGAGCCCTGGTTCATCTGGATGACGGCGACGCGCATGGGCCCTCCGGCGGTCGGCGCATCAAGCCGGGTCGCATCCGGCGGGGCAAGCCTCATGGCAGGCGGCGGCAAGCAGGATTTATTTTCCTATCACATCTTGACTGGCGGCCAGCGGCGAGGCATAAAGTCCTCATCCCGGCGGAGCCGTGCCCATCGGCCTGCCTGCTCCAGCTGTCCCCCGTGCTCGGCGGGGGTCTCCGGATGCCGCGTCCTCTCCCCGGGGCGCGGCATGGCCGCGGCTGCGCCGCGGCGGCTTCCCACCCCCAGGAAGGAATTCCGACATGACGAAGATCGCGAACCCGGCCCCCGCCACCCCGGCGGCCGAAGTCCAGCAGGTCAAGGATGCGGGCGCGCTGCGCCTCGGCGGCCTGTCCCCGATGTTCGAGGCCGCGCAGATCGCCGACGCGGGCAAGCTCCGCCTCGGCGGCCTGAGCCCGCTGTTCGGCTGAGCCGAAGGGCCCGCCCGTTCCCCCCGGCCGGGCGGGCCATCCCGACCAGGACATGACGGAACGGACCGATGAGCGACGATGACGCCCAGCCCCTGGTGCGCTTCTGGCGCCTGGTGGAAACCGCCCCCGCACCGATCCGCGCCGATCGCGCCGCTGGCGGCACCCTGCCGACGCGCGCCTTCCGGTACTGCGAGGCCGTCACCACCGCCTCCGGCTTCGGCTGGCTGGTCTTCCCCGCGCTTGACATCTCGCTCATCTGGGATGGCAGCGAGACGCTCTGGACCTGGGAAGGCGCCGCTGGCTGGCATCCGCTCGGAATCTGCCAGTATCCCGGCTTCCGCGCCCGTTTCGACGACGCGGCGCCCGAAGGCATGAAGGGGTATTCACCGCCCTTCATCGGGGCGCTGCATGAGCCCGGCCTGATCAATCTCTGGTCCGGCCTGTTCGCCCGGAGTCGGCCCGGCTGGAGCCTGCTGCTGCGCCCGCCCGCCAACCTCCCGCGCCCCAGCGGCTTCGAGATCTACGAAGGCATGCTGGAGGCCGACCGCTGGTTCGGCCCGCTCTTCGTCAATCTCCGCCTGACCCGCACCGGCCAGCCCGTGCATTTTCGCCGCGACATGCCGCTGTTCCAGGTGCAGCCGGTGCCGCGCGCCGCCTATGACGACGCCGCGCTCAACGGCTTCAGCACCATGGAAGGGGTGGCAGGCTTCGGAGCGGCGGAGTGGGCGGCGTTTGAACGCAGTATCGTCGCCCCGCGGCGCGACGGGCGTTGCCCGATCGGCCAGGAAGCAGCCCGAATCCGTCGCCGCCGGCGCACCAGCGCGGCCTGAGCGGCGCCGGCAGCCAGAGGGCGCGCGTCGGGCGTCGGCGACGGCGCGTGATCGCGCAGATCCGCACCTCAATCCTCCCCCAGCATCGGCACGCCGCGCGGCGCCCGCGCCGCGCCGGGCCCCGGCTCGAGCAGGCGCCATTGGCGCATCGAGGCATAGCCGCCGCAGCCAAGCACGATGTGGTCCTGCACGACGATGTCGAGCAGCGCGGCCGCCCGCTGGATCTCGCGCGTCAGGGTGATGTCGGCGACGCTCGGCGTCGGATCCCCGGAGGGATGGTTGTGCACCAGGATGATGGAGGAGGCGTGCAGCTGCAGCGCCCGTCGCAGCACGCTCGCGGGAAAGATGCTGACTTCCCGCACGTCGCCTCGGGCGATCTCCTCGTCGGCGATGAGCCGGTGGCGCGCATCGAGGAAGAGCGCGCGGAAGGCCTCCGTGGGGCTGCGCGCGCAGCGCGCCTGGAGATAGGCGATGAGCGCGCTCATCCGCCGCAGCACGGCGGAACCCTTCAGCTGCACCAGCGACAGGTGCAGCGCGGCCGCCTGGGCCGCCTTGAGGATCGCGGCGCCGGCTTCGCCCAGCTCCGGGATCGCCTCGAGTTCGGTGCGGTCGGCGGCAAGCGTCGAACCGAAATCGCCGAAGCGGAGCAGCGCCGCGTCCACGGCGGCTGCCGCCTGCGCCCAGGGCATCGCCTGCGCAAGCAGGGAGAGCAGCACGATGCGCCCTTCATGCTCATCGGCGCGAAGGGCGACACTCCCCTGGCGCGGCCGGTTCCGTCGTTGCCGGGTCGACCCCGACGAGACGAGTCGCATCAAGCTCGATGGCGCTTCCGTTTCCGAGACTGTGGACATGATCCCCGGCAATCTTTCTACCCACAGGCGAATTTACTTGTGTTGATGAATCATTGGCGTAGGGATTCACCGTTGCTTGGCGTCGGATTCGCGTTGGTCGCAGCGCGGTCAGGGTGGGGGAATTGCATGGGCCGGCATGGATAGTTCTCAGGAACGCGCTATCCGGCCGCCCGGGTCAGTTGGTTCCGACACGCTGTCCGGCTCCGCGATCTGCACGCTGTCCCTGTCAGGCGCAATGAGCCTGACCGGACCCGACGGCCAATCCGTGCTGCCGGGCGGCGCGCGCGGCCGCGCCGTGCTCGCCCTGCTGGCGACCGCGCCGAATGGGCTGCGACCGCGGCGCCTGATCGCAAGCCTGCTCTGGAGCAACATCCCGCTTCGGCAGGCGCTCGCGCGGCTGCGCGACGTGCTGCATGACCTCCGGCGCGGATTGGAGCAGGCCGGCTGCGACATCATCGAGGCCGACGCCAGCGCGGTCTGGCTGCGGCCCGGGACGGTCGCGCTGCGACTGCCCGACGCGGCGTCGGCGCTGCCGTTGCTCCCGGAGTTGCTGGGCGTCGATCCGCAGTTCGACCTCTGGCTTGCGCATGCCGGGCGCGGGCCGGTACAGCTCGAAGCGCCCGGCAAAGGCGGCGACGCTGCGTCCCCCCGGCTTTCCCCCGTACTCGGGCAGACCCGGCTGCGCGTGCGCAAGGTCACCAACCTGGCCGGCGCCGCGGCGAGCCATCTCGACACCGTTGTCACCGACGCCATTGTGGCGGCGCTGTCGCCGATCCGCTGGATCGCCGTTCTCGTCGACTCGCCGCTCGTCGAGGCGGTCGGCGCCGAGTTCCAACTCGCCGGCCATGTGCTCCTCGCGGGTGATCTCCCGCAGGCGACCTTCCGCCTCACCGAGGTGCAGGATGGCCATCTCGTGTGGTCCGGCGTGATCGCGCCGGGCGAGGCCGCGGGGCTCTCGACCGCCGTCCTCGAACTCGCGGCGATGACGAGCGCGCGGATCGAGCACGAAGTGTTGCTCCGCAGGGCGGAGCGGGCGCAGCGCCATCCCGGCAACGGCCAGCCGGCCGATCTCGTCCTGCGCGCCATGGCCGACATGCACCGGCTGGAGCGCGAGCGATTCATGCGGGCCGGCCGCCTGCTGGCGAGTGCCGCGCGCGCCGATCCTGACCTCGCATCGGCCCAGGCCTGGCTTGCCTTCTGGCATGTGCTGGCGGTCGGCCAGGGGTGGGCGGAGAACGAGCGCGAGGCGCTGGTCCAGGCCGGCGAGGCGGCGGAGCGCGCCATCCTGCTCGATCCGCGCGACGCTCAGGGCCTGGCGATCGCGGGCCATGTCCGCTCCTACATGCATCACCAGGTGCCGGAGGGGCTGGCGCTGTGCCGCCGGGCGCTGACCTTCAACCCGAACCTGCCGATGGCCTGGGGCTTCACCGGCATGTCGCTGGCCTATTCCGGCGAGCTTGATGCGGCACGCGCGCATCTGCGCCGCGCACTGGCGTTGCTGCCGCAGAATCCGCACGCCTTCTTCCCCGAGGGCGGGCTCGCCACCGTCGAGATGCTGCGCGGGGATTTCCCCGCGGCGATCGAGATCGGCCGCAGCGTGCTGCAGCTGCATCCGCGCTTCACCGCGGCTCTGCGCGCGCAGATCGCCGCACTCGGCCATCTGGGCCGCACGGATGAGGCGCGCCCACTGATCCGCAGCTTTCTGGGGCTCGATCCCGGCTTCACGCTGGCGCGGTTCCGCGCCGCCTCGCCCTATCGCAACCGCGAGCAGCTGGACCACTTCATCCGCGGCCTGCGGCAGGCCGGGCTGAGCTGATCGCCCGGCCGCCGGCCGCGGTCAGCTTGCGATCAGGCCGCTGTTCGTGACGGTGATCTGGCTCGCGCGGCAGATGTTGACGCCGCGCATCTCGGCGGCGCGGCCATTCGTCCAGACCACGCGGAAATCGTAGTTCCCGGCGTTGTTGGCGCGGTAGTTCACGAAGCGGCCTGGCGGCAGCACGTTCCGGCCGAGCTGGTCCACGCCCCAGCCGCTCAACGAGGAGTGGCTGAAATAGAGCTGTCCCACCGTCACGGCGGAGTTGTTGACCACGCGGAAGGCGGTGTTGCAGGCCTGGCTTGGCACCACGACGACCCGTTGGGCCGGTTCCTGCTGGCAGGCGCCGAGGGCGAGCGCCGCGGCTGAGGCAAGGGCGGCGGAAAGGAAGCGACGCTGCACGATTGATGTTCCTCCTTGGCGTTTCTTCACAACGAAAGCGTAGCGTCCCGCCAAGCCACTGAAAAGGATGGACCATCGGGTCTCCGCCCGCCGCGCGCCGCGGTGGACGACACTCCGCCGCCACCCTACCCTTGCGGCGATTCGCCAGGAGGACGCCCATGCTGCGCATCTGGGGCCGCAAGACCTCGTCGAATGTGATGAAGGTGCTCTGGCTCTGCGAGGAACTCGCCATCCCCTTCGAGCGCATCGACGCGGGCGGCGCCTTCGGCGTGACGCAGGAGCCCGCCTACCTCGCGAAGAACCCCAACGCGCTGGTGCCGACCATCGAGGAGCCGGACGGGTTCGCGCTGTGGGAGAGCAATGCCATCCTGCGCTACCTCGCGCGGTCGCGCGCGGCGGGGCACCCGATCTGTCCCACGGCGCCGCGGGAGGCGGCGGATGTGGAACGCTGGATGGACTGGCAGCTCAGCGCGCTCAACGGCGCGATGACGCCGATCTTCTTCACCTATGTCCGCACGCCCGAGCCGCAGCGCGACTACGCCGCCGCCGAGAAGGCGCGGCAGGCGGCGGCGAAGCTCTGGGCGATGGTGGAGCCGCGGCTCGCGAAGCACGAGTTTCTCTGCGGGCCGAACCTGACGCTCGCCGACATCGCGCTCGGCGTCTATGTGCATCGGTGGTTCGTCCTGCCGATCGAGCGGCCGGACATGCCGGGGCTTGCCGCGTGGTATGAACGGCTGAAAATGCGGCCGGGCTATGCGAAGCATTGCACGGCGCCGCTGAGCTGAGGCCGTGATGCCCGATCTCGTTGTCACCCGGATGCAGGCGGCGCTGTCCCGCCGGGCACCCCGGTGACGTCGCGCGCGCCGTTGTCGTTCAGCCGGCGCGCCAGCACGAAGAGATGGTCGGACAGCCGGTTGAGGTAGCGGATCAGCGCGCCGTTCACCGGCTCGGCCGCGCCCAGCGCGACGACCTCGCGCTCGGCGCGCCGCGCCAGCGTCCGCGCCACATGCGCATGCGCGGCGCCGGGCGAGCCGCCGGGCAGGACGAAGCTGCGCAAGGGCGGGATCAGCGCGTTCATCGCCTTCACCTCCGCCTCCAGCCGCGCGCAGGGCGCATCCGTCAGGCGCAGGCGATCGCCGGCCTCGCCGGGGATGCAGAGATCGGCGCCGATGTCGAACAGTTCGTTCTGGATGCGCGCGACCATCGCATCGGCATCGGCATCGGGCCCCAGGTGCAGCCGCAGCACGCCGAGCGAGGCGTTCAGCTCATCCACCGCGCCCATCGCCGCGACGCGCGCCGAATCCTTCGCGATCCGCGTGCCATCGCCGAGCGAGGTCTCGCCGCTGTCGCCGCCCCGGGTGGTGATCACGTCCAGCCTGATCATCGTCTTGCTCCGTCGAGCTGGAAGGTGATGCCCACCGTCACGGTGGCATAGATCGGCGCGCCGTTCTGCCGCGCCGGCTCGAAGCGCCAGCGCCGCACCGCGCGCATCGCCGCGCCATCCAGCGCGGCATGGCCGGAGGAGCCTAGCACCGCGAGGTCCAGCACCGCGCCGAGCGGATCCACCTGCACCAGCAAGGTCACGCGGCCCTGCTCGCCGCGCAGGCGGCTGGCGGGCGGGTATTCGGGCGGCGCGTTGCTGGCACCGGAGGCCGGGCGCGGCGGCACCACCGCGCCTTCGGCGAGCGCCTGGCCGGCCGATTGCAGGGCGCCGGCATCGGCAAGGCCGGGCCGGCGCGGCGGCGACCAGACCTGCGGCGTGGCCGGCTCGGCGGCGCGGGCCGCCTGGCGCGGCGGGGGCGGCGGGGCGGGCGGCGGCAGGGGCAGCGCGTCCTCGGGCGGCGGCGGCGCCGCAGCCTGTGCCTGGGGGGCCTCGGGCGGTGGCGCGGGGGCGGCCGGGGCTGGCGCCGGCTCGGCCGGCGCGGGCGGGGGCGGCGGCGCGACGGCCTGCGAGACCGGCGGGGGCGGCGGCGGCGCGGGCACCTCGGCCCGCGCGGGCGGGGAAGCGGGCGGCGGCGGCGCCGGGGTCTCGGCGCGTGGCGGCGAGGGGGGCGTGGGCGCCTGGGCGACCGGCGGCGCCCGGGGGGCGCTGGGGGGCGCGGCGGGGCTCGGCGGGGGCGGCGCCGCGGCGATCGGGGGCGGCGTGGGCGGCGCGCCGGGCGGGGCGGGCACGCCAGCGCTGTCGGCCGCGTCCACGCCGGCGGACTGCGTCACGTCCCAGACCAGGCTGACACCCTGTTCGGCCGGCGCCGGCGGCGTGGCGCGGCCGGCGAGCCACATCATCGACGCCAGCGCCGCCGCATGCAGCGCGGCGGAGCCGGCCAGGAAGGCCGCCCGCCGCCTGTCTCCGCCCGGATCCCTGGCCAGCGCAAGCGCCGTCACAGCACCAGCACGCCCCGGTGCTTGGCCTTGCCCTCCGGCTCGACATGGATGGTGATCAGGGCGGCGCCGAGTTCCGCCTTCAGCGCGGCCTCGACGCGGTCGCAGATGTCATGCGCCTCGGTCACCGTCATGCCGCCGGGGACGACAAGGTGGAACTCGACGAAGGTGTAGCGGCCGGAGCGGCGGGTGCGGAGATCATGCGCCTCGATCGCGCCCTCGGCATGGGTGCCGAGAAGGGCACGGATGCGCGCCAGGCGGTCGGGGTCGAGCGCCTCGTCCATCAGCCCGCCGACCGATTCGCGCATCAGCCGCCAGCCGGAGACAAGGATGTTCACCGCGGTCAGCGCGGCGAGCAGTGGGTCGAGCCAGAGCTGACCGGTGAGCGCCACCAGCGCCACGCCGACGAGCACGCCGGCGGAGGTGATGACATCCGCGAGCAGGTGCCGCGCATCCGCCAGCAGCGCCGGCGATTGCGCGGCGCGGCCCTGGCGGAACAGCAGCGCCGACCAGCCGGCGTTGATCGCGGTGGCGACCGCCGCGACCATCAGGCCGAGCGGCGCATGCTCCGGCGCGCGCGGGCTCTGCCAGGCCTCCCAGGCCTGGTGCAGGATGAGCAGCGCGGCGACGACGATCAGCGCGCCTTCCAGCACGGCGGAGAAATACTCCGCCTTGGCGTGGCCGTAGGGGTGGTTGGCGTCGGGCGGGATCTGCGAGAGCCGGATGGCGAGCAGCGCCGCGACGGCGGCAGCCACGTTCACCACGGATTCGAGCGCGTCCGCGAACAGCGCGACGGAGCCTGTGAGCCACCAGGCGCCGGCCTTGAGGCCGAGGACCAGCAGCGCCACGGCGACGGAGGCGGCGGCGATGGTCTCGATTCGCCCACCCATCGCGTCAGGCCCCGGGGCGGGCGAGCGCCCAGCGCCAGGTGGCGCCGGCCTCGGGGTCCTGCCCCGACCCGTCGCGGCGGAAGCCGAGCCCGGCGAGGATGGCGGTGGAGGCATTCGCCTCCGCCCGCGTCTCGGCGACGATCCGCGTGACGTCGGGGGCGGCGAAGGCGATCCGCACGAGCTCCGCCGCCATCGCGCGGCCATGGCCGCGGCGCTCATGCGACGGAAAGGTGAAGTAGGCGATCTCGACCTCGCCATCGGCGGGCGGGGCCTTGAAGGCGCAGGTGCCGACGGGCACCCCCTCCCGCAGCGCCAGATAGCCGATCCAGGGCGGCGTGGCGGCGGTGGCACGCATCATGGCGGCGGTGGCCTCGGCGATGCCTGAGACGAGGGCCGCGTCCTCCGCGGCGGCGAGTCCGGGGAGCGCCGCGGCCGGGTCGGCTGCGATCAGGTCGCAGCGCGCCAGGTCGAGCGGCAGGAAATGGAGCGGCGGCATCGGCTCTACTGGATCAGCGCGGGCTGCCCGCGCAACCCACCGCCGCGCCGCGCCCTCATGCGCGCGACGCCCGGATCTACACGCCCCGCCGCCGCTTCTCGACGAGCGGGCCCTGGAACAGCCGGATGCCGGCCTCCCACCCCCAGGCGATCGCCGCGGCGCGGTCCACGCCGGTCAGCACCACGGCCTCGGGCGCGGTGCCGAGCAGCGCCGCGAGTGCGGCGGGCATCGTGGCGGGCAGGCCCGGAGCCCAGCGCAGGCGCAGCAGGTCGAGCCCCGCGGGCGCGCCCGGCAGGAGCGGCGCGAGAAGCGCCAGCAGATCGGGCGGCGTGTCATCCAGCGCGAGGCGGAAGCCGCCGCGGCGGAGCGTTCCCAGCAGCGCCCCGAGGAGCGCCCCGCTGGGCGCGGCGAGCAGCGCGGCCGGGCGGAGCGCGATCGTGATGTCGCGGCGCCGGCCGGTCGGCAACGCCTCGGCGAAGCGGGCGAAGCCCGGCGCGGCGAGTGTCGCGGGCGCGAGGGCGAGGCCCACCCGGCGCCACGCAGCGTCGAGCGTCGGCCGCGCCAGCTCCGCGAGCAGGCGCAGCTCGGCCGCGCGCTCCAGCCGCCGCGCGAGCGCCGGCGCGGCGGCGAGATCGCGCCCGGGCAGCAGGATCGCCGCCAGCGCCGGCCAGGCGATCCGGCGGTCCTCCCAAACCACCTCCGGCGGCGCTCCCTCCGGATCGAGCCGGCAGACCGAGACGCCCTGCGTCACCGCGGCGAGATCGGCGGTCGCCAGCGCACGCTCGGCGGCGGCGAGGTCCGCGCTGTCGAAGCCCTGCCCTTCCGTCGCAGGGGTCGGGGCGGGTAGGGAAGCGGCGTCGAGCCCGAGGCTCTGCGCCGCCGCGTTGAGCAGCGTGGCGGCGCCATCCGGCAGGCGCAGGCGGCAGACCACATGCGCCGCCGCCGCATCGAGGCTCGCGGCGAGCGCGGCCTCCGCCGCCGCGAGCGCCGGCGCGGGGGGGCGCGCGATGGCAACGACATCGCCATTCGGCAGGTCGAAGACCTGCGCCCTTGCCGCTCCCAGCGCACCGTCCAGCGCCTCGCGCATCAGGCGGCGGTGATGCGGGCGGCGCAGCGCCGGGGCCAGCGCGCCGAGCCGCAGATGCAGCACCTCCCGCACCGCATCCGCGGTCACGCTTTCGCGCACCAGCGCGGCGAGGTCGGCGGCGGCGCGGATGCCGGCGCGGCGGGTGGCGGCATCGGCCAGGCGATGGGCGAGGTTCATGCCGGGGACTCGACCAGCGCAGCGGGCAGGCGCGGGGCGAGGGAAGCGGCCTCCTCGGCCAGCACCAGCCGCGCCGGGTCGAGCGTGGCGAGCGCCGCGCCGGGGTCGCGCGTCAGCCGCAGCAGGGCGGACTCCGGCAGCGAGGCGGGGTCGAGCAGGGGCAGCGCCTCGTCGAGCCCCTCCAGCTCCAGCCCGATCCCCGCCGCGTCCAGCCCGGCAACGCGCGCGCGAAAGCCGGGCTCGGCGATGGCGGCGACGGGCAGGGTCGCGACCAGCGGCGCGGCGCCGGTTGCCTCGCCAGCCGCATCGGGCAGCGGCAGGTGCAGCCGCCGCGGCCGGTGCGGCCCGAGCAGGCCGAGCAGCGCCGCCGGATCGGCCAGCGCGGCGAGCAGACGCCGCGCGATGCGCTGGGTGGCATGGTCGAGCAGGTCGGGATCGGCGCCGAGCGGGCCGAGCGCCTCGGCCAGCGCGGCGCGGTCGGGGGCGAGGCGCAAGAAGGCGGGCCGCGAATCCCCCGCGCGGCGGCCGATGCGGCGCACGATCGCGCCCTCCAGCGGCAGCGCGGCCAGGCTGGCATCGAGCCCGGCGAGGCCAGGGCCATCGGCGGCGGGGCGCGGCGGGGCACCGCCCTCGGCATGGGCGAGCAGCGCGGCGCCGTCGCGCTCCAGCGAGAACATCATGGTGCCGGCACCGCCGATCAGCCGCTCCACCAGCTCGCGCAGCCGGCCCGCGCGCTGTGGCTCGGCGCCGACCAGCAGCAGCCCGCCGGCCGGATCCTCCAGCACCTGCCCGCCGGCGGCGAGCGCGCCTTCCTGGAGCAGGGCGCGTGCGACGCGGCGGCGATGCGGCGCGGCTTCCTCGACCCGCAGCACGACGCGCCCGGCGGGGGCGCGCAGCGCATGGCGCAGCGCATGGGCGAGGGGGGTGCTGACCAGGGGGGTGCGGGCGGGCTCGATCATGCGCCTCCTTCCGGTCCCGTCCTGGGCCGGCCGCCGCCCCGGCGACGCGCCGGTGCGGATGGGCTAGGATGCGCGGCGCATGGTTGCCGAATCCTTGTCTCCCGGCTGGCTGCCCGAAGGGCTGCGGGTCTATGCGATCGGCGACGTGCATGGCTGCGAGGAGCGGCTCGGCGCGCTGCACCAGGCGATCGCCGCGCATGCCGCTTCGAACCCCGTGGCGCGCAGCGTGCTGGTGCATCTCGGCGACTATGTGGATCGCGGGCCGGACAGCCGCGGCGTGATCGCGCGGTTGCGCGGGCCGTCGCCGCTGCCTGGGGCGGCGGTGGTCAACCTGATCGGCAACCACGAACAGCTGATGCTCGCCGCGCTGCACCCGCGCGCGACGGAGGAGATGATCGAGCTCTGGCTCGACAATGGCGCGGTGGCGACGCTCGACAGCTACGGCCTTGCGCCGCGCGTGCCGGAGGAGTGGCGGGCGCTCCCCGGGGAGGACCGCGCCTTCCTGCGCGGCCTCAAGCCGAGCTTCGCGCTCGGCGGGTATTTCTTCACCCATGCGGGGGTGCGGCCAGAAGTGCCGCTCGACCGGCAGGACCCGATGGACCTCGCCTGGATCCGCGAGCCCTTCCTGTCCTTCGAGGGCACGCTGCCCGCGGTGGTGGTGCATGGCCATACGCCGGCCAAGGCGCCCGAGGTCAGGCCGCATCGGATCGGGCTTGACACCGGCGCGGTCTATGGCGGGGCGCTGACCTGCGGCGTATTCGAGGGCGACCGGGTCGGGTTCCTCCAGGCCTGAGGCCCGGCCTGCAAGGCCCCGGCCCTCGCGGCCGATCCGGCGCGGGCGGACCTCACCCCGGCGACGAAGGGGTCACTGGCCGCGCCAAGGGGCGCGCGGGTGCGAACCGCCGCAAGGAAGGGTCCGACAAGGGAAAAATGCCCAGGGGCGGAATCGAACCACCGACACTGCGATTTTCAGTCGCATGCTCTACCAACTGAGCTACCTGGGCCCAAGCGACCGGCGTCGGAAGGCGCCGCCCGGCAGAGGGAGCGGGACATAGCCGAAGGGGTTCGGGCTGTCCACCCGCGTCGCAAGGGCAGCGGGGGCTCGCCCTGCATCATCGGCATCCCCTGGTGCATGCCGTGGCCGGGTGCCGCCGTCGCGATGGGGAGGAAGCCGTCGAAACGCAGGCCGATACGGTGCATGGTTGGCCCTGTCTCCCGGGGTCGCGGCGCAGGCGCTCGCGATGCGTCCGGAGGTCAGGGCCGGAGGATCGCATGCCAAGGCAGGTCGCCACGATCGGCTACGAGGACGCGACGCCGGCGCGCCTGGTCGGCGCGTTGCGACAGGCCGGGATCGCGACGCTGGTGGATGTCCGCGCGATCGCCAACAGCCGCAAGCCGGGCTTCAGCAAGCGCGCGCTGTCAGCCGCGCTGGAGGAGGCAGGGATCGGCTATGTGCACATGAAGCCGCTTGGCACGCCGGCGGCGGGGCGCGAGGCCGCGCGCACCGGCCGGCCGGCGGAGATGCGGCGGATCTTCGCGGCGCATCTGGCGGGGACGGAGCCGCAGGCGGCGCTCGCGGAGCTCACGGATCTCGCGAAGCGGCAGCCGGTCTGCCTGCTCTGCCTGGAAGCTGATCCCGCGCGGTGCCACCGCACGCTGGTGGCGGAGGCGGTCGGACTGCCGGTCAGGCATCTCCATCCGTGATCACGCGTCCCGCGCCCGCCCACGCATGTAGCGGCGCTCGGGGCGGTAGCGCAGGCGGCGGCCGAGCTCGGCGATCAGGCGCATCAGCGCGTTCGACATCAGCGTCACCATGGCAATGGCGGAGCGGGGGCCCTCCTGGCGGCGGCGCGGGCCGCGCCGTCGTGACGCAAGATGAGCACCAAGGATTGACGCGGGATTGACGATGGCGCGGCGGAATCGGGGCAAGGGTGTCGCGGGTTTCGCCACGGCGCACGCCGCCCGGGGGGCAGGCGGCGCGCGCCGCGCGGTCAGAACACCAGGTCGCTGAACAGCAGCGTCGGCGCGCCGACCAGGATCGCAACCACCTCCAGCTGCGGATTGCTGGCCGGTCCGTTGTAGTCCACCAGCAGCCGGCCAGTATCGGTCTCGTAGAGGATGAAGGGACCGCCGGTGGTCGGCGCGACGGGATCGGTGCCCGCGATGAAGCGATCCGGCGTGATCAGCGCGGGGATCATGGAATCGAGCAGGATGCGGTCCTCGCCGCTGGTGAACCCGATGATCCGGTCGCGGCCGAGGCGCGGGAACTCGAACACATAGAGATCCGCCCCGGCATCGCCGCGCAGCACGTCGTCCCCGCTGAAACCGCTCAGCGTGTCCGCGCCGTCGCCGCCCAGGAGCGTGTCGTCGCCGGCATCGCCGCCCAGGCGGTCGTTGCCGACCCCGCCATCCAGTCGGTCATGGCCGAAGCCGCCGGAGAGGGTATCCCGCCCGCCATCGCCGAGGACGCGGTCGTCACCACCCTCCCCGTAGAGACTGTCGCCGCCGCGGCCGCCGAGAAGGCTGTCGGCCCCATCGGCGCCAGCCACGGCCAGCGCCTCGATGTCGCGCAAGGTGACGAGGGTGGTCCCGCCGCGCGCCAGCATGCCGTGCCCAGCGTCGGACAGACGCAGCGTGATCGCCTCGCTTCCCGTGAGCCCGGTCACCGTCGCCCGGTCAGCGCCCTCGCCGCCATCCAGGCGGGCCAACGCCAGCGGGCCGAAGGTGACCTGCAGGCGGTCATCGCCCATGCCGCCCAGCAGCGTGTCGCCGCCATCGCCGGTCATCGTATCGGCGCCGCCTTCGCCGAGGACCAGGTCGCGCCCGGCATTGCCGGCAAGGCTGTCGGCGCCCTCGCCAGCGCGCAGCGTGTCGTTGCCCTCGCCGCCGGTCAGCGTGTCCGCGCCGTCCAGCGCGATCAGCCGGTCGTTCCCGTCCCAGCCGTAGAGCCGGTTGTTGCCGCTGCCGCCCAGCACCAGGTCGTTGCCACCCTGCCCGTCGATATAGTCGCTACCGTCCCCGCCCAGCAGCGTGTCCTGGTCCGAGGCGGTGTAGCCGCCGCCGGTGATGTGATCGTTGCCGGCATCGCCAAGGACGAGGTCGCGGCCGGCCCCGCCGCCGAGGACGTCATGGCCGTCGCCGCCGCGGATGGTGTCGTTGCCCACGGATCCGACCCCGTAATCATCCCCGTCGCCTCCGAGGATCAGGTCGTCGTCGTCCTCGCCGAACAGCGTGTCCTGGTTGCGGCCGCCGATCAGCGTGTCGCGGCCCTTGCCGGAACGCAGGTCGTTCACGCCGTCCCCGCCCCGCATCAGGTCATTGCCGTCGCCGCCACCCATGCTGTCGGCGCCGGCGCCGCCATCCATCACGTCGTCGCCGGCATCGCCGTAGAGCGTGTCGTCCAGCTCGCCGCCGTCGATCGAATCGTTGCCCTCGCCGCCGCGGATGCTGGCGCGGCCGGCGCCGCCATCGAGCCGGTCGTCGCCGGTCTCGCCCAGCAGCGTGTCGGCGCCGAGACCGCCCATGAGCTGGTCGTTGCCGGCGCCACCGGCCAGGTTGTCGTTGCCGTCCCCGCCATCGAGCCGGTCGTCGCCGAGGCCACCACGCAGCGTGTCGGCGGCCGTATCGCCGATCAGGCGGTCGTCACCCGCCCCGCCGTCCAGCCAGTCCTGGCCGCCTCGGCCGTTGAAGGTGTCGGCGCCGCTGCTGCCCGCCATGAGGTCGTCCACGTCGCCGCCAGAGCGGAGCGCACCGACGGTATCGGCGTAATCGAGGAAGACGCGAAGCACCTCGATCGGCTTCGGTGTGAGGCCGCTCAGCAGGTCCGTCGCCGTGACGCGGTAGCTGTCATCCACGCCATCGCCGGCGGTGTAGAGATGCGTGACCCCCAGCTTCGGCACCAGCGTGGCGCGGGTTTCGGCGCCATCGCCCCAGACCACGCGCATGCGCCGCGACGGATCGGAGGTCAGCCCGATCTCGGCATCGTCGCCGATCAGCTGGAAGCCGGTGAAGAACACCCCGAGCTCTGCCATGGCGCGCCCTCTCGTCCCCAGGAATGATCCCATCATCCGCGGGAAGGCGCTGAATGACTTGCGCTGGCGCAAGGACTGCGCTGCAGGTGCCGCACGCCAGGAGCGCCGTGAGCGCATGCCGCCGGCGCCGGCGCGGAAGACGCATGCGCCGCGACGGCGCGTGGGGGCTGGGTCAGCCGCCGTAGCGCGTGCCGAGCATCGCCACCAAATCCTCCTCGGGCACCGCGCGGAGGCCGCCGATCTCGTAGCTTCGCGCGCGGCCATCGGCGTCGCGTTCCAGGCGGATCGCTTCGCCATGGCTGCCGAAACCAGGCGCCTGGACAATGCGGCCGCTGTCCGCCTGCGTGACCTCGATCTCGGCGGCGTCCATCAGCGGGTTCCAGAACGCCGGCGTCGCGATCAGCACGCGCTCGCCGACCGGCACCAGGTCCGTCGCACCCCAGATCGTCCAGAAGCGGCCGCGCCACGGCTGCACCGCGGCGGTCGGCGCGCCACGCTGATGGAAGGTCCTGAGGACCTGCAGGACGCCATCCAGCCAGAATTCCGGCACGCCATCGAGACCGTTGATCAGCACCGAGACCGAAAGCCCCGCCGCCGGCACCACGACGCTGCGCGAGACATAGCCCTGCAGGCGCCCGGAATGGCCGTACCAGTCCCAGGCCCGGCCGGGCGGCCCGCTGAAGCCGCTGATCGTGCCGAGCCCGTACCACAGCTCGACGCTCACATCCGGGTTGCGCCATTGCCGCCGCAGCATCTCGCGCCGGCTGGCGACGGAGAGCGGGCTCGCCGCGTCCGGCGCAAGCTGCGCATAGAAGCGCGCCAGGTCTCCAGCCGTGCTGCAGAAGCCCGCGGCGGGGGCCAGCGCGCCGCAATGGTTTTCCCCGGGAATCACGACGCGGCGGCCCAGCGGCAAGCTGGCCGTGTGGCCGCGCGCGAAGGCCGTGCCGGGCGGCAGCGGCGCGTCCGGGGCGGTCTCGGCGAGGCCGAAGCGCGCGATCACCTCGCGTCCGATCCACGCCGCGAAGGGCTCGCCGGTCACCGCCTCGATCGCCATGCCGGCGAGCGCGAAGCCGTGGTTGGAATACTTGAAGCGGGTGTTCGCGGGAATCGCGGTTCCCGCCGCAAGGTCCGCGAGGATGTCCTCGCGCGAGGCGAAATCATGCTCGTCGGCGAATTGCCCGGTGCGCGTGCCGTCCCGGGTCAGCCCCGCCGAGTGCGAGAGCAATTGCCCGAGCGTCGCCGCCGCGACATCAGGATGAAGCCCCGGCACGAAGCGGCCGATCGCGTCGTCGAGCGACAGCTTTCCCTGCTCCCGCAGCCGCATCACGCCGGCTGCGCAGAACGTCTTGGAGTGGGATGCGATGCGGAAGCGGTGCCGCGGCGTCAGCGCCTCGCCGCGTGCCAGGTCGGCATGGCCGAAGGCGGCTTCCAGGACGAGCTCGCCGCGATGCGCCACGGCAAGCTGGCAGCCGGCCTGCCCGCTCGCGCGCATCTGGAAGCCGAGCCATTCGGGGATGTAGTCCAGCGCCGCGCGCAGCCAATCCTCCACGCCCTATCCCCCGCTGCGCACGAGCCGCACGAGCTGCGCCACATGCTCGGGCGGCGTCACCTTCTCGATGCCGTGGCCCAGGTTGAACACGAAGGGCCGGCCGCGCATCGCGGCGAGCACCTGCCGCGCCTCGGTCTCCAGCGCGACGCCACCCGTGACGAGCGCCAGCGGATCGAGGTTGCCCTGCAAAGCGACGTTCGCCGGCACCGACTGCGCGGCGAAGCGCGGATCCATCGCGGTGTCCATCGCCACCGCGTTCACCGCCGTGCGGGCCACGTATTCGCCGATCAGCGGCCCCGCCAGGCGCGGGAAGCCGATCACCGGGATCGCCGGATGCGCGCGCTTCACGGCGCGCACGATCAGCGTGGTCGGCTCGATCACCCAGCGGCGGAACTGGCTCGGCGGCAGCATGCCGGCCCAGCTGTCGAACAGCATCACCGCCTCGGCGCCGGCCTCGATCTGGGCAAGCAGGTAGTCCGTCGTCGCCTCCACCAGCGTGCGGATCAGCCGGCCGAACAGGGTCGGATCGGCGAAGGCGAGGCCGCGCGCGGTGTGGAAGTCCTTGCTGCCATGGCCCTCGACCATGTAGGCCGCGACCGTCCAGGGACTTCCGGCGAAGCCGATCAGCGCGGTGCGTGGATGCGCGGCCGCGAGTCCGGCGCGGGTCCGGCGCACCGTCTCGAAGATGGGCGCGGCGTTGTGGCGCAGCTGCGAAGGCCGCAGCGCGGCAACGCCCGCCGCATCGCGGATCGGATCGAGCACGGGGCCCTCGCCTTCGGCGAAGCGCAGCCCCTGGCCCAGCGCCCACGGCACCATCAGGATGTCCGAGAACAGGATCGCGCCATCCATGCCGTAGCGGCGGATCGGCTGGATCGTGACCTCGGCCGCCAGCTCCGGGTTGGTGCAGAGCGCGATGAAGCCGCCGGCCTGTTCGCGCACCGCGCGGTATTCGGGCAGGTAGCGCCCGGCCTGGCGCATGAGCCACATCGGCGGCGGCCATACCGCCTCGCCGCCGAGCGCGCGCAGCAGCGGCTTCGCGCCGGTTGCCGTCTCCGCGCCTGATCCTGATCCCGACACCGTGGTCTCCTTCCGTCCCGCACCCATCTTCCTCAAAGAAGGATGAATCTTGAAGGGGAGGGGTAGTGGTTGGGCCTGTGGTCATCGGGGATGGGTGCTTTTCCCGCGCCTTCCCCATGCGGCTCCACACGAGCCGGCGCCGCCAAGCCGCTGGCCGGGCCGCGAAACCCGGGCGCCATCCTCAGCCCCGAACGACCGGGCGGAATCCATCCGGCATGGAGGACGGGATGCGATTATCCCGCTCATGCACAGCGGCGGCCTTGACCGCGACGGGTTTTCCCCAGCATCCCCATCTTTCCGCAAACCGCCCCAAACCGCCCCAGACCGCCCCCGGGGGGGCCCCGCCATGAGCCACCGCCAGGTGAACCTCCATCTCGTCTCCGACAGCACGGGGGAGACGCTGAACTCGATCGCGCGCGCCACCCTCGCGCGCTTCGACGAGCCGCATGTGATCCATCATCGCTGGTCGCTGATCCGCTCCCGCCTCCAGCTCGACCGCGTGCTGGACGGCATCGAGGCGGAGCCGGGGCCGGTGATGTTCACCCTGGTGGACCGCAGCCTGCGCCATGCGCTGGAGGAGCATTGCAGCCGGCTCGGCGTGCCGCTGCTCTCGCCGCTCGATCCCGTGATGGACCTCCTCCAGACGGAGATCGGCGAGCGCGCGCGCGAAAAGCGCGGCGCGCAGCATGTGATGGACGCCGATTACTTCCGCCGCATCGACGCAATGCACTACGTGCTGGCGCATGATGACGGCCAGGGCGCGGCGGGCATCGCGGAGGCGGATGTCTGCCTTGTCGGCGTCTCGCGCAGCTCCAAGACGCCGACCTGCTTCTACCTGGCGAACCGCGGGATCAAGGCGGCGAACGTCCCGATCGTGCCGGGCGCCACCCTGCCGGACGAGCTGAACGATCCACCCTGCCCCGTGGTCGGGCTGCATATCGAGGCCGGCGCGCTGATCGAGATCCGCCGGCATCGGCTGCGCCTGATCGGCGCGAGCGGCGTGCGGCAGGACGTGACCGACTATGTGGACCATGAATCCGTGAAGGCCGAGATCCAGGCGTCGCGACGGCTCTGCACGCAGCGCGGCTGGCCGGTGATCGACGTCACGCGCCGCTCGATCGAGGAGACGGCGGCGACCGTCCTGCAACTCATGGACGCCTGGCACACGCGCCGCCGCCAGCCGCCGGCGCATCCGGCGCCCGAGGACCCCGCCGCCGGCGTGCTGGGCGGCTGATGCGGCAGGCGAGCACGCCCGCGCTCATCCTCGCGTCCGCGAGCGCGACGCGCCAGGCGCTGCTGCGCAATGCGGGGCTCGTCTTCGAGGCGCTTCCCGCCGCGGTGGACGAGGCCGCCATCAAGGAAGCCGCGCGCGCCGAGGGCATCCCGGCCGCCGAGGCCGCGATCATCCTCGCGGAGGCCAAGGCCGAGCGCATCGCGCGCCGCCGGCCGGAGGCTCTGGTGATCGGCTGCGACCAGCTCCTCACCTGCCGGCTGGAGGAGGGCGAGCGCTGGTTCGACAAGCCGGCCGACCGTGCGGCGGCCCGCGCGCAGCTTTGGCTGCTGCGCGGCCGGACCCATGCGCTGGTGACGGCGACGGTCGCCTGGCGTGGCGGGGCGCGCATCTGGCAGGACGTGACGACGCCGCGGCTCACCATGCGGGCCTTCTCCGAAGCCTTCCTCGACGCCTATCTCGATGTGGAGGGCGAGGCGCTGCTGGCGAGCGTCGGCGCCTATCGGCTGGAGGGGCCGGGCGTGCATCTGTTCAGCCGGGTCGAGGGTGAGCACAGCGCGGTGCTCGGCCTGCCGATGCTGCCGCTGCTGCGCTTCCTGCGCGGCCATGGGGTCTTGGCCGAATAGGCGATACGCAGCCAGCCCGCGGATCATTCCGTCGTCTCGCATCGGGAATCGAGATCGCGCCGGGCTGAGGCCGGTTCGATTTTGTGCGGAAGACAGAGTCCGGCCGTCGCATTCGTTGACAGCGCAACGTGCTTCGTTACCTCTGGCCGCAACCGGGGCGCGAGTGTCGCCCGCTTGTCTGCTCGGGGGATCCGAAGGATGTCGCGCGTGCCCGGAATCGGCCTGGAGGCCGAAACGGAGACGGCTGTCCGCTTCGTCGAGGACAGCGGCGAGCTGGACGACCACCATCACGAGGCGGATGCGCCGCACGGCTTCATCCTGCCCTTCGCCCTGCCACCGCCGCCGGAGCCGGAGAGCGAGCCGGACGCGGCCGATGCGGTCGTTGACCTGCTCGGCACCCTGGTCGCGCTGGGCGGCGGCGGCGACCCGCTCGGCATCGCGGATCTCTTCGGCCTGCCGCAAGCCGCGATCCTCGAAGCGACGGTGCGCACGGATGCGGTTCCCAGCGGCGGCGTCGGCGTGGCCTATGGCGACACGTTCGCGCTGCACAGCCTGCCGGGCTCGCGCAACGTCATCCATCTGGATTTCGACGGCCACACCACGACTGGCACCGCCTGGAACAATTACTGGGGCCATTCGACCTTCCATTCGCCGGCCTTCTCGCTGGACGGCTCGGCGGGGTTCAGCGAGGCGGAGCTGCTGGCGATCCAGCGCATCTGGCAGCGCGTGGCGGAGTATTTCGCGCCCTTCAACATCAACGTGACCACCGAGGATCCCGGCGCGGCCGCGCTCGCCTACAGCGGGCCGCTCGACACCTCGCTTGGCATCCGCGTGGTGGTGACCGACGAGGGCGGCAAGAACTGGGGTGGCATCGCCTATACCGGCAGCTTCATCTGGAACAGCGACACGCCCGCCTTCGTCTATGCGAACATGGTCGGCGACGTCACGAAATCCATCGCCGATGCCGCAGCGCATGAGGCAGGGCATGCGCTCGGCCTCGAGCATGACGGGCGAAGCGGCGAGACCTACTACTGGGGACACACGGGATGGGCGCCGGTGATGGGCGGCGCCTACAACGCCGGGCTGGTGCAGTGGAGCAACGGCGCCTATGCGGGCGCCAGCAACGCGCAGGACGACCTGGCGATCATCACGGGCGACAATGCCGGCGTGGCCTATCGCGCCGACGACCACGGCAACACCTTCTCCACCGCCAGCAGCTTTACCCAGAGCGTCAGCAACGGCGTCGCGATTGTCTCCACCTACGGGGTGATCACCGGCTCCGGCGCGCGCAACGACGTGGACATGTTCGTCTTCGAGGTCGCGGCTGGCGGCGTGGTGGACCTCACCGTCTCCGCCTGGACGCGCGGCCAGGTGAGCGGCGGCGGGCTGGTGGACATCGCCTCGCCCTTCACCATGCTGGATGTCGGGCTCGCGCTCTACGATTCCGGCTATCGCCAGGTGGCCGCCTGGAACGATCCCGCGCGGCTCGACGGGCAGATCAGCCTCTCGGGGCTTGCGGGCGGCACCTACTACCTGTCGGTGGATGGCGTGGGCTGGGGCGATCCGCTGGCGGGCAGCCCGACCGGCTGGACCGAATACGGCTCGCTCGGCCAGTACATGATCAGCGGCAGCTACACGGCGATGACGGCGGAGCCGCCGCCGCCGCCGCCACCCCCGCCGCCACCGCCGCCGCCCATGCCGGTGCTCGCCTTCGACCTGGAGGAGATCGTCACCGCCGAGAACGGGCCCGACATCCTTGTCACGATCCGCGCCATCGGCGCGACGGGCCGGCTCACCGCGCAGATCACCGGCCGCGACACCACGGAAGGGTGGCTCTCGAAGACCGGGCATGCGCTCACCGCCGCGAACGACTGGACCTCCAGCTTCGTGCTGCGCGGCGTGAACGACCGCGACGCCGATGGCGACATCGCCTACACGCTGCAGGCCACCGCCGAAGGCGCGACGGGCGCCTCGCTCCGGGTGATCAACCTCGACGACGATATCGCGCCGGAGCGCGGCACGCTGACCGCCGCGACGACCAGCCGGCAGGGCGTGACCACCGTCTCGGCGGCGGAGATCGGCGTCGCCGAGCTCGCGAAGGATGATGGGGTCGTCCTCAAGGTGGTGGAGGGCGGCGCCAGCGGCGGGTTCAACCTCGACGCGCGCTGGCATTTCGCCGGGCTCGAAGGCGGGCTCTACGCGGTGCAGGCGGATGCCTGGTGCCAGACGGAGAATGTCCTGCTGGAATACTCGGTGGATGGCGGCGCGAGCTGGCGGCGCTTCGAGGGCGCGGCGGATCCGGCACCAGCCTGGCGCGGCGACTTCCTCGCGCTTGATGTCGCCGGCGACCTCTGGGTGCGCGCCGTGGACGCGATGCGCGTTGGCGACACGGGCCGGAGTGCGCTGGTGGTGGACCTGCTGACGGTGAGCTGGGCGGGGTTCGGCGACGATGTCTGGTAGTGCGGCGGCGCATCATCCATCGCGCAATCCCGCCGATTGATTTCTTTCGCGCCAAGCAGCAACAAAAATTGGACAACCCAGCACGCGAGCGCGTGAAGAATTGTTCTGAATGATCAGCGTCGTCATGCCGTTCATTGACTATTCATGCCGGGTCGGTAGCTCTCGGCTCTGCGAGGCGTGAGGGGTTACGCCGCGCAGGTCGGTACAGGGGAGCTTTCCATGGCACGCGCACGCGCGATCGGCCGTCAGGCCGAAACGGAATCGGTTGTGCTCTTCACCTTCGATCCGGACGCCCACGCCCACGATCTGCTGTTCGGCCATCACGAGGATGACCCGAACGCGCCGCACGGCTTTCCCGCCCTTGTCCCGCTGCTGCCGATCGCCCCCCAGGCGGAGGCGGCCATCGGCGTGCTCCAGGCGATGGAGGTGATCGCCGCCCTGGTGGAGCTCGGCCGCCTTGACCCGCCGGGTCTCGCCGGCGGCCATGGCAAGGGCCAGGCCCCCGAGCTGGAGGGGCCGAGCGAGGCGATCATCGCCTCCACCGTCACGCTGACCGCGGTGCCCAGCGGCGGCGTCAACGTGGCCTATGGCGACACCTTCAAGCTGCACAGCCTGCCGGGCTCGCGCTACGTCGTCCATCTCGACTTCGACGGGCACACCACGACGGGGACGAGCTGGAACAGCTACTGGAACACCTCGAGCTTCTATTCCCCCGCCTTCTCGACCGACGGGTCGGAGAGCTTCGGCGCGAGCGAGTTGCTGGCGGTCCAGCAGATCTGGCAGCGCGTGGCGGAGTATTTCGCGCCCTTCAACATCAACGTCACCACGGAGGATCCTGGCGCGGCGGCCCTGTCCTACAGCGGCAGCGGGGACAATTCCTTCGGCATCCGCGTGGTGGTGACCGACGAGGGCGGCAAGGGCTGGGGCGGCATCGGCTACAACAACAGCTTCGCCTGGAGCAGCGACACGCCGGTCTTCGTCTATGCGAACAACCTCGGCGACGCGGCCAAGAGCATCGCCGATTGCGTGGCGCATGAGGTGGGGCATTCGCTGGGCCTCGACCACGATGGGCGCGGCGGCGACATGTACTATTGGGGCCATACCGGCTGGGCCCCGGTGATGGGCGCCGGCTACAATGCCGCCGTCGTGCAGTGGAGCAACGGCACCTACAACGGCGCGACCACGACGCAGGACGACCTCGCGATCATCACCGGCGCGTCGAACATGGGCGTCGCCTATCGCGCCGACGACTACGGCAACACCTTTTCCACGGCCGGCAGCTTCACCCAGAGCGTCAGCAACGGCGTGGCGACGGTCTCCACCTACGGGGTGATCACCGGCTCCGGCGCGCGCAACGACGTGGACATGTTCGCCTTCAGCGTGGCCGCCGGCGGGTCGGTGAACCTCTCGGTGTCCGCCTGGACGCGCGGGCAGGTGAGCGGCGGCGGCATGGTGGACGTGGCCTCGCCCTTCTCGATGCTCGATGTGCGGCTCGTGCTCTACGATGCGAGCTTCACGGCGGTGAAGGGCTGGAACGACACGACGCGCGTGGACGGCTTGATGAGCGCGACCGGGCTTTCGGGCGGCACCTACTATCTCTCGATCGACGGCACCGGCTGGGGCGATCCGCTCGCCAGCTCGCCGAGCGGCTGGACCGAATACGGCTCGCTCGGCCAGTACATGATCCAGGGCACCTACACGATGGGCGCGGCGCCGCCGGAGCCGCCGCCCCCGCCCCCGCCGCTGGTGCTGAGCTTCGACAAGGCCGCGGTGACCACCACGGAAGGCGGCGGCGCCGCGACGGCGACGCTCCGCGCGACGGGGGCGACGGGGGATGTGTCGGTGGACATCACCGGGCTGGATGCGACCGAGGGCCGGCTCTCCGCCAGCAAGGTCCTGCTGACCGCCGCCAACAACTGGACGGCGTCGGTGAGCGTCACCGGGGTGAACGACCGCGATGCGGATGGCGCCGTCACCTACACGCTCCAGGCCGCGGCGAGCGGCGCGACCGGGGCGTCGCTGCAGGTGACCAATCTCGACAACGACATCGGCGCCGGAAGCGGCCAGGTGATGGCCTCGGCGCAGGGCAGGAAGGGCAGCACGACCCAGACGAGCACCGGCGTCTCGGTGACCGCCACCCACAAGGATGATGGCGTGAACCAGACGGTGACGGAAACCGGCAGCAAGCCGAACTTCACCGCGGAAGCGCGCTGGCTGTTCGGAAGCCTCTCGGCCGGCGACTACCGGGTGCAGGTGGATGCGAAGTCGTCGCGCGAGCAGTTCGTGCTGCAATACTCGGTGGACGGCGCGGCGACCTGGAAGGGCTTCGACGGAGCGCCGTCCTCCTCGCTCAACTGGGCCGGGGACTTCCTGGCGACGGGGGTGGGCAGTTCGCTCTGGGTCAGGGCCCTGGACGTGCTGCGGACCAGCGATTCCACCAAGGACAGCATCCTGGTGGACCTGCTGACGGTGAGCCAGGCGGTGGCGGGCGATGGGGGTGTCTGGTAACCGGATTCACGCTTTGTCAATCTTATTGAGTCGGCCAAGCTTACATTGTGATGTCACTGATCTGCGAGAAAAATGAAATTTCACTGAATCTGAACAAGTTATGAATGTGGCACACTCCTTGCGTTGGTGTCGTTCTAAGCAAACGGCACACCGAGGAGGGTTCGATGGCAACCAGGATGGTTATGTTGGGTTTGGGTGCGTTGGCCCTGCTCGGCCTCGCCGGCGCCCCACGACAGGCGGCGGCGGCGACACTCAATGCCTGCCCCGTCGGGCACTACACGGACCCGACCAGCAAGGTGACCGGCGCAGGCGGATCGACCGCCGTCAACAACTGCCAGTACCTCACGCCCGCTGATCAGTCGAACGTCGCGAACATCTCGAACCTCAATGCGGCTGGCTTCTTCGGCTTCTCCGACTGGCAGGACAACGGCCAGACGCAGATCAACCTCGCTGACGGCGCCGGCCAGACCGGCTCGTGGTCCATCGTAAATGCGGCCTTCGCGAGCCGCGACTACATCATCGTCTTCAAGGATGGTGCGAACACCAACCTGATCGCGTTCACGTTCAACGAAACCGCGACGTCGGGCAACTGGAGCACGCCTTTCACGAACCCGCCTTTCGAGGTGTCAGGCGCAGCGAAGGACGTGTCGCATTACACGATCGCGTACCGCCTGTCGGGCTCCCCGGACCCCGGGCCGGTGCCGGAGCCCGCGACGCTCGCGCTATTCGGCGTCGGTCTTGCTGGCCTCGGCATGATGGCACGCCGCCGCCGCGCCTGAACTCGGCACCAGAAGGAAAGGGCGGCTCCGGCGAGGGGTCGCCCTTGTGTCGGCGTTCAGCGAGTAGGCCGACTCTTGCCGCCGTATCGCGGCGCCGGTGAGCCAGGCGGTCGTCAGCGATGGGGCTTGGTAACGTTTCTAACAGACCGTTCATGTTCCCGAGTCGCCAGACCTTACAATGTGAAGCCACACATTCGAGAGCGAAATGAAAAGTGCATGAATCTTAATGACCTATGAACCTGGCATGGTCCTTGCTCTGTCTTACCGCGAACAATCCCGCGACAACGACCCGCGCCAGGAGGTTAACAAAATGTTCATCAAGGCCGTCAAGGCGACCATGTTCGGCGCAGCACTGGGCGCGGCCACTCTCGTCGCCATGCCGCAGGCTCAGGCGTCGTTCCTCGTCAGCTACACCGGGGTCAGCGCGCCGGGCCAGATCAGCGCGACGGCGCTGTACAGCTTCACCGATGTCGGTACGGATGTGGGGCTTTCGCTGACGCTCTCGAACACCAGTTCGGCGACCTCGCAACTGGTGGCGTATGGCTTCGACACGGTCGGCGGCACGGTCACCTTCTCGGTCACCAATGGCTGGAACATGGTGCTGAACGAGGGTATCGGCGGGCCCTTCGGGAGCTTCTCCGTCTGCATCGAAGCAGACGACAACAACAACTGCCCTGGCAACCAGCCCGCCGCCGGCATCTCCCAAGGGTCATCGCTGACCTTCAGCTTCGTGATCGACACGGCACTGACCGCCGCGGACTATGAAGCGGCAATGAAGACCCTGCACAGCGAGCCGATCATCAACAACGACTCCTACCACTCCGCGGCCCGCTTCCAGGCCATCTCGGGCGTGTCCGGGGTGACGTCAGATCGCGCCCTGCCGGGCACGCCGACCAACCCGAATCCAGGCCCGGTGCCCGAGCCCGCGACGCTCGCGTTGTTCGGCATGGGTCTTGTTGGCCTCGGTGCGCTGGCCCGTCGCCGCCGCCGCGCCTGACGCCACGACATCACGGCAAAGGGCGGCCCCCGGAAGGGAGCCGCCCTTTTTCACGTCCGATATTGCGCGCTGCGGTCAGCCCTCCACCACCAGCAGCTCCTGAAACCCGTTCGTCAGCTTCTCGCCCCCGCCCGGGCGCGCGACGATCACATCCTCCACGCGCGCACTGAAGCTCGTGGGCTGGAGGATGGAGGGCTCCACGGTGAACATCATGCCCTCCCGCAGCACGGTGCGGTCGCTCGCGGTCAGGAAGGGCGGCTCATGCACGTCCCAGCCGATGCCGTGGCCCAGCCGGTGGCGGAAGTTCGGCCCGTAGCCGGCCTCCTCGACCACCTTGCGGGCCGTCGCGTCCACCTCGGCGCAGGTCGCGGCACCCGCCTTCAGCGCCGCGATCCCCGCCGCCTGCGCCGCCATGATCACGCCATGCACCTTCCGCTGCTCGGCGCTCGGCTCGCCGAAATGCACGGTGCGGCCGTAGTCGTAGCAGAGCCCCTCATGCGAGGCGCCGAAATCGAACAGCACCGAGCACGGCGCGTGGATCGGCCGCTTCCAGCTTTCGAGGCGCCGGCCCATCAGCAGCGGATGGTTCGGCCCCGTGTTGTAGAGCGAGGTGGTGAAGGTCGCGCCGAAGCTGCCCTGGCGCTGCATCTGGTAGTTGATCTCGGCGATCGCATCGAGCTCGGTCATGCCGAAGCGGAGCTTCTTCAAGGTTTCCGCGAAGGCGGCCTCGGTGCGGCGGCCGGCCTCGCGCATCGTCGCGATCTCCTCGTCCGACTTGATCACCCGCAGCTCGCGCAGGATGTCGGTGGCGGAGACGAAGACGGCGTCGGGCAGCAGCGCCTGGATATGCACCGCGCTTTCGCCATGCGCGCGGTCGCTGATCGCGATGCGCGGCTTCGCGGGCAGACTGCAACCGGCAAAGATGTCGCGCGCGAGGTCGGCGGGGTCGTCGGCATCGCCGAGCACGCGGATCTCGATGCCCTTGCTCTCGCCGCGGCCCTTGAACTCCGCGGTCATGCGCGGCAGCGCGAGGATCGGCGCGCGCGTCAGCGTCAGCCACGCGCCTTCCAGCCAGCCGCCGGGATGCAGTGTGATGCCGTAGTTCGGGATGTCACGGGGGATGCCCGCGAGATAGTGCAGGTCGGTGCCGAGCGGGATGAAGGCGAGATCGGCGCGGCCTTCGAGGAGCTTCTGGAAGGCCGGCAGGCGATCGGCGGCGGTCGGGGCGGGATGGGTCATGGGCTTCTTCGCAACAGGCTCCCTCCCCCGCATGCGGGGGAGGGTGGGGTGGGAGTTCCAGGAACAAGCGCGCGCTGATCCTCCGCACCCCCACCCTCTCCCTCCCCCGCAAGCGGGGGAGGGAAGCGCCGGGCGGGGAGGGCGCGCCTTACGTCGGCGTCGCGCCGCTGGCGATGACGAGCGGGCGCCAAGTCTCGACCTCGCTGCGCACGAAGGCCTCCATCTCGCCCATGAAGCGGTTGCCGGGATCCACCGACCAGCCCTTGTAGCGCTCGAGCACCGCCGGAAGCTGCTGCACCTCGCGGAACACCGCGGCAACCCGCTCCTGGATCGGGCGCGGGGTCGCCGCCGGCAGCGCGATGCCGGCCCAGCCCTCCGCCACGAGGTCGCGGAAGCCGTGCTCGACGAAGGTGTGCATCTGCGGGAAATCCGGCGCGCGCTCCGGGCCCGTCAGGCCGATGCCCTTGATCTGGCCGTTGCGGATGAAGCCGACCGAACTCGCGATGCCGTCCAGCGTCACCGGGACGACGCCGGCCATCGTGTCCGTCACCGCCTGCCCGCCGCCGCGATAGGGGATGTGCGTCAGATCGATGTTCGCCGCCTGGGCGAAGCGCAGCATGAACAGATGCGGCATCGAGCCGACGCCCGAGGTCGCATAGGCCATCCCCGGGCTGCGCCGCGCCGCGGCGGCAAGCTCGCCCGGATTGCCGAAATCGGTCCGGTTGTTGGCCATCAGCGCGTAGTAGCCGCGCTGGATCATCGCGACATGGGCGAAGCTGCGGATCGGGTCCCAGTTGATCCGGCCCTGGTAGAGCGTGGCGCCAACGGCGAAGGCGCTGACCACCGTCAGCAGCATCGTGTAGCCATCCGGCGCCGCTTCCGCGCCCATGCCGGTGCCGAGCGTGGCGCCGGCGCCGGGGCGGTTCTCGATGATGATCGGCTGGCCGAAACGCGCCACCAGGTGGTCCAGCATCATCCGCGCCAGCGCATCGGTGGACCCGCCCGGCGCGAAGGGGATGATCAGCCGGATCGGCCGGTTCGGCCAGCTGCCCTGCGCGCTGACATGGCCGGGCAGGGCGAGCGCGGGCAGCGCGGCGAGCAACGCGCGGCGTCGGAGCGTGGCGTTCGTCATGGTGATGGTCCCCTCGGGTCGGGGAATGTCATCACGCCGCCGCGCGATCCGCAATCCGAACGATGGACGCAGGACGAACTTTTCGGTCACTCGTCCTTGCCGCCGGCGGTCCGTTCGTAGTGGCGGAGATACTTGTCGGTGATCAGGTCCGTCTTCACCACGACGCAGACATCGGTGGTGTTGAACTGCGCATCGAGCACCGCGCCGTCCCCCACGAAGCCGCCGAGGCGCAGATAGCCCTTGATCAGCGGCGGCAGCGCGATCAGCGCCGCCTTGGACTGCGCGGCATCCATCGGAATGCGGTCCATCGCCACATGGCGCTCCCGCAGCGCGCGCGGGCGCAGCGCCGGCGGAGCCAGGTGGTTCGCGTGGAGGTAGGACAGCAGCGGCGCGAGCGCATCCAGATCCGTCCCGGGGAGGGAGGCGCAGCCGAACATCAGGTCTATCCGGTGGCGGAAGACATAGGCGGCGATGCCGCGCCACAGCAGCTGCAGCGTGCCGCGCGTGCGATAGGGCGGCGCGACGCAGGACCGGCCGAGCTCGAGGATCCCGCCAGGCCAGGCGATGATCGGGGCGATGTCGTACTCGCTCTCGGAATAGAAGCGGCCGAGCTTCGCAGCGGCCTCGCGCCGGATCAGCCGGTAGCTGCCGACGACTGATTCGAGCCCATCGCCCAGATCATGATCCAGCACCAGGAGATGGTCGGCGACGGCGTCGAACTCGTCGCTGTCGCGCCCGCTCGCCGCCGTCGCGGCATCGGCGCGCGCGCCCATCTCCTCGTAGAAGACGCGGTAGCGCAACGCCTGCGCGGCATCCACCTCCGCCGCGCTCTCGGCCAGGCGGACGCCGAGATTGCCGGCGCGCAGCTCCTCGAAGGCGCCGGCCGGAGCAGGCGGCGGCGGCTCGGAGAGCGGCGCCGGATCTTCGGGCAGCGGCCCGTCCACGCTCACCTCATCCACCCTTTCGGCGCGGCGCCGCCGGACGAGGCTCGGCGCGGCGGCCGAACAATTCGAGCCGCTGGCCGACCAGCGCGAAGCCGAGCCGCTCCGCGATCAGCTGCGCGACGCGCTCGAACTCGACATCCTCGAACTCGATGACCTTGCCGGTGTCCACGTCGATCAGATGGTGATGATGGCCGCGATCGGTGGGATCGAAGCGCGCGCGCCCGCCGCCGAAATCGCGCCGCTCGACGATGCCCTTCTCCTCGAGCAGACGCACGGTCCGATAGACGGTGGCCACGGAAATGTGGCTGTCGAGCGCACTCGCGCGACGATACAACTCCTCCACATCCGGATGATCCTCGGCCTCCGACAGCACGCGCGCGATGAGCCGGCGCTGGCCGGTCATCTTGAGGCCACGCTCGATGCAAAGCTGCTCGATCCGCGAGGGATCAGGCCGGCCGGCACCACCCTTCTTCAGCGGCGCATCACTCGACGAAAGCGGGTCACGATCCATCCGGGCCAGTGCATCCTCCGCCAGCCGCCACGCAGGCGCGGCCCGCCTCCATAGACCGCCGCACCACCGCGGCGCCAGGGTGTGGCGGGTGTGGCGCGGTCCCTCGGGGAGGGCGCTGCCCTCCCCAAACCCCACCCGCCAGGGGACAGCGGTCCCCTGG
>VFQR01000761.1_pt1 | contig 34124 bp, 26 predicted proteins | sample 3512321 | NCBI WGS metagenome assembly VFQR01 (sample SAMN10412374, study PRJNA504923) | tailings metagenome | isolation source: Relicate 3 Philex TSF1 revegetated site | place: Philippines: Tuba, Benguet | collected 2017-08-29 | reverse complement strand
TGCAGAATGTCTGGAGTACCACAAACTTCAATACACCTCTGACAGTCGCTTTGTCGATCCGGCTGGTGGATCGAGGCGAAGGAGTCAGGATCGGGCATGACTTAAAAGATCTGCTGCTGGGGGTGGGTCGTATGCCCGGATTGAAAATCGAAGCGATCTGGGGTGACTTTTCCTGGTTGTCCGAAAGTGAAGTGCCGGGAGGACTCTCACTGATGCAACTGGCGGCCCGGCAACTTGCCGACGTGGCCAACATCAACCTGCCTCCAATCTGCCACGAACTACCACAAAAGTTCTGGCCACTTGTTGATTGTGTCGAGAGTGCACCGACCATCCCTCAATCCCTTTTCTCCTACTCCTTTCCAAGCTGGTGGAACATGCTGCAAAAGACGAGTGCAGTCCCATTGGCTCTGTTGCAGGGGGCTGTGATCAGTCGCCCCACAATTCAGACAGCCGTGTTGAATCTCGGGTCCAAGCATTTCCATGACATTGGCTGGGGAGAGCTGACAGAGATCGAGGCCTGCCCATCCCTGCGATTGCTGCAGGATGCTGGAGCAAAATGTCAGAAGTTACTGGCTGAAAAATCGCTTTGGGAACTTTCACCAGAGGCTGGTGATTTACGAATTGGCCATGCCGCGACGTGTATTCCCATTTCCGGGGCTTTTTCATCTCTTGGTTGAACGAATGCATTGTCACTCATCAAATTGAATAACCTGAGAGTGATGTGCGATTCACCAGATTTTTGCCATTTGCACTCGGGCTGCTGACTGAGAGTGAGGATCATGCCTGTATCGAACATTCGCCGAAGGTCACTCCACTTTGAGAACCTGCAACAGGCTCTTGAAGATGCCGAAACCATTCTTCACGCACCTGAAGGCTATTTTACGACTGGCCAATGGTCAGCAGGACAAATTCTTGACCATCTGGCTTTCTGGGTCGAACGGCCTGTCGATGGCTTTCCCTTTCAGTTGCCTTGGATTTTGAGATGGTTTGGCCCACTGATGAAGCGCACCATGCTCGAACAACCGATGCGTCCAGGATTTCGGTGGCGAGGTCAGATCGCACTCCTGGCGACACCTCAGATGGAAGTCGAAACAGAAGCGGGTCTGGCACATTTTCGTCGTGCAATTGAACGCTTTGAAGCAGGCCCTCTCTTCCCTCGAAGTCCGGCTTTTGGCCCGATGTCTCGCGAGGATTGGACACAACTGCAATGCCGCCATGCCGAATTGCACCTTTCGTTTCTCCATCCCCAGTCTTCCCTATGACAGCCTGCATCCTGAATTCGTTGTGGCTGCGGTCGATCGATGGGTGAGTCGGTCTTCACTCAATCCGTCCAAAGAGCGTAAACTCCGATGATGAGCCCAGAGTGCCAATTGGCAGTCGTGGCGATGTTCCAGGAGGAGACCGGCCATGGATGGCGGGCCAGATCAGCCCGAAAAGACTGCAGCCCAAGGGGTTTTCGTCCCCTCTTGCGCAGTGACCGTTCGTGGCAGAATGGGAAGCTCTCGATGTCTGGGACGATTGTTGATACTGGTAGCTTTGGTGGTCTGCGGGTTTCTGGAAGGCTGCAAGATACTGGAGGCCCCTACCTTTCTCGATGGACTTCGGACAGTTGTCGGAATCACTACACCGGATGTGAGTGATTCAGAAGCTGCTGCAAAATCACAAGAGAAGAGCTCAGCAGCGAGTGATCCGAAAGCCACAGCGACAAAAACAACAGAGCCGGCTGACTCGAAAGAGTCCACTCAGCCGACCATCACCTTGCCGGGATCAAAAGCCAGTCAATCCGCAGTGGTCGATGATGGTTCCGCCTCACCTTTGATCCTGCACTATCGCCAGAAGTTTGCTCTCGATGCGTGGCAAAAAGCTTATGATGCCACGCCTGTTATCCAGCAGAGCTGGCAACTCATCAGCCGGAGTTCTGCGACGGATTTGCCAGCGCATGCCAACCTGCCGAGGAATGCCCAATTCCAAGCGGGCCAGATCCACTCCAGTCATCAATGGCCCAGCTACTTCCGATACATTGTGCGGGATAAAGACAGTGCCGCCTCGGCTGCCACCGGGAAGCCTGCAAGAACACTGATGGCCGATGTCACCTGGCTGGCGATGAGGCAGTCTGCTGATGCCAAGGCTCAACTTCAGCCTGCGGTTTCTGAATTACCATCTAGCACGACTACTCCGGCCACAGAAGCCAGCGAGACTCCGGTGGAAGATCAGGCCACAAATCAACGATCCGATCCGGCCAGATTAAGCACCTCAGAACTTCGAGCCAGTCTCGAGGCCTTGAAGACCATGCTCGCAGCTCGAGAGTTGGCAGGTGTTAATGCCACCATTCTTCTATCGAACCATGAGCCACAGCGCGCTGCAGAACTGATCACTCCTTTGGGAGAAATTGTGGTCGATGGCCGAATTCGCCTGAAGGGAGAGTCCGTGACGATGTCTCCGCGGCTGCGAGCTGCTGCAGCCGAGGCCTGGTGCCGGATGCTTTTGGAAAAACCAGGGGAACCTGAACTCAGGCTGTTGCCCGCTGGTGAACTGCTGAAGCAGGATTCGCTGGCTGGAGAGGTCAAAGTCGTGTTATGGCAAATGCTGGCACAGAGAATTCTGCCAGATCGATTGCCCGGGCTGGCCGACGCGATTAACGAACAGCAAGGTGATCTTCCCTTAAGACAGGGGGCCTATGAAGCCTGTCTGATTTTTGCAACGATGCAGAAACTTGAGCAAGGCCTTCTGCCGCAGCATGAAATGAATACCGTTCAAGCGGCCCATGTGAGTGATCCTCAACTGTCCGATTGGCCGGAAGGGATGTCGCTGGCCCGATTTGATCGCGATCCGATGATTCGTCGGCTGTATGGTCGCTGGCTGGCGTTGCTCAATCATGATCAGGCCTGTGCGATTGCTCTGGCGCAGGGACAGGATGCCGACTTACGTGTGGCAGACGATGCGATTTTGAACCTCGGGTTACTGACTGCCGCCGAAGCACAACAAGCGTTGGAAAAATTCGTGCGTTCTGCCAATGAGAATCAGCAGACTCTGGCTGCGATGGCCATCTCACTTCGGCAACCTGAACGGCTCGCGGAGTTTCTCAACCCTCCGGCAGGGCAGACTTCGACACCTCGATTTCGAGCCGCTGTTGTGAGTCAGTTTGGTCGTTACCCTTCATTGACTAATGCGATGCTGCTCAGGCCTTCGATTCGTGATCGCAGTCTCGATGTGCAACTGGCACTGGCAAAACTTCTTGCCGACTGGCCGATGGAACTCGCTTCGCCATTACTTCTGGAAATATTGACAGAAGGTTCCGGCCCTGCCCGGGAAGAGGCCTTGCGTTCGATCTCGGCACATTTGGGGTATTCGCCAGTCTTTCCGATCCATGGGCCTAGAGATGAACGAATCGTGGCTGTGAAGGAGCTTTCGCGTGTACAGGGCTTACCAGCGACATGGCTGAATACCGCCCATGCCTACGTAAATGATTCCACAGGACGAGCCGGTTCCGACAGTGCAGCAAACACCGCTTCTCTGATAACCAATTCTGTTCCTGCTGCAAGAAGTGAATGGTCCGTGGGTGAGCTGCAAAGTGAACTTTCGACAATTGTTAAACTTCCACAGGGAAGCAGTGAGAGGCTGGATCGAACCGAATTTCTGGGCAGGTCTTTGCCAGCCAGTCTTCCTGTACTGACTGATGCCGCTATGAGGCTTCCCCCCGAGCAACTGACAGAGATTGCCCGTGAAATTTTTGCCCAAGCCGACGAGGCGGTGAAACTGGTGCTCGACATGAATGCCAACGATATCCTCGCGCGTCGTCAGTCGGCCAGTGCTCTGAGGCAACTGGCGGCCTCACAAAATCCCGGGCGTATTGCCGTCAAACTACTGCAGGAAAAACTGCGAACAGAACAGGATCAGCAGGTCTGGCAGGAAGTCATGCGGGCGATTGACCGCGAATCGACTCCAGAAGCGGCTGCGCTGGCCCAGATGGCTATTCATCATCATTGGCCCGATATTCGACTGTGTGGTTGCCAGTATGTGCTGAAGCATCCCGCGATCGAAAGGGGCTTATGGCTGGCCCCTGTGATTGAAGACCCTCATCGTCCGGTGCGTCTGGCAGCAATTGAGGCCGCTGGTGTCTGTGGGAATCCCCAGTTGATCGAAGGCCTGCCTGTGAATGATGGTTCACGGGTCGGTGCACTGCGACCACTTCTGCAATCCACAGATCATGAGCTGATGGAAACAGCACTCGTCGCTTTGGTGCGCCTCAGAGATGATCAGGCGATGGCTGAATTGTTAAGGCGCAGTCGTCATGACAATCCGCGAGCCCGCTTGCAGGCTGTGGAACTGATTCGACAAACCGGTCAGCCTCGTTTCGTGGATCCACTGATCGAGCAACTCTGGACAGAGAAAACGGATTCAGTGATTGTCGAAATCCTGCGGACACTCGAAGAACTCGTTCCGCCCCATGATCAACCGGTGTTTGATACGAGGTTGGGTTATCCCACACGGCAGATGAAGATCGATGCGTGGGCGAAGTGGTTGGCCGATCAAAAAAATCGTCGCTCCGAGTAATGTGCTCGCCAAAACGACTGCCTGATGTGAAGGATGAAAATCTCTCAACAGGCCGGAGGTTTGGGAGCTTCTGCCACGGGTGGTGCCGCTTCAACCATCGTGGCCACGACTGCGGCGGGTGTCGCAATGATGGTCGAAGTGACATCAGAAACAACAGTTGCAACTGGCGTTTTTTCGCCTGTGATGACTCCTTTCGCCGGGGTCGAAGTGGCCATGAAACTTTTCAGTTCCTGATTGAAGATTTTGGCCAGTGCATACAAAACCGAAGCGATCATGGGGCCCAGAAAGATACCCCATAATCCAAAGGCCTCCAGCCCACCGAGAATCGAAACGAATCCGAGCAGCGGATGCATCTGCACATTGCTGCTCAGAGTGTAGGCACGCACGACGTTATCGATGCTGCTGATCACCAGAAAACCAAAGAGGAATAATCCTGTCGCCGTAACGTAATGGCCTTGTGTCGCCAGGTAGATGGCGAGAGGCACATAGACACCAGCCGCACCAATCATGGGGATCATGGCCGCGACCGTGGTGACCATGCCGATGACAAAGATGTGTCCAATCCCGAGGACTCCTGCTGCCAGAGACATGGCAATCCCCTGGCCAATCGCTGCCACCAAAGTTCCCATCACGACAGAACGAGTGACTTTGGTGAATTGATCGAAGACCTGTTGCTGGTATTCCGGCTGGATGGGGATCAGATTCTGAGCGCCTCGCAAAATGCGTGGGCCATCGGCGAGGAAGAAGTAGAGTCCCATGAGGCAAACCGTCAGTTGAATGAAGAAGTTGATGAGAGTCCCGATGATTCCCCAGGTGGAACTGGCAATTTCGGAAGCACCGACGCCCAATTGTTTGACCTGATTCTGAATTCCCAGGAGGAGCTGCTGCTTGACACCTTCCGGGTCGGCACCAGCCGGCATCCAGGGGAGAATTCGTTGCACGAACTGATCGATACGCAACGACACGGTCGACTTGATCTGCTCCCATGAAGAATCGGAAAGGTTATCCTGCACAAAAACCGACAGTTCCAATCCTGTCAGCAGGATGGCAAAGAGAATGGGCAGGACAATGACCACGACGACTCCAGTGGTCGTGAGGCCGGCAGCGAGCGAATTCCATTTGGGGAAATACGACAGGCTGCGGCTGTGTAACGGTTGAGCCAGAATAGCGAGGACACCCGCCAGGAGGAGTGACATCAGGTAGGGGGCCATCACCTGGTAAAACATCAGAATGAAAATGACCATCACGACCGAAAGGACCAGCAACGAGACGATTTTGACGGTCGATTGATCACGCAGACTGTCAGCGGTCGATGGCATGTTGAGTTTTTCCAGGGCCCTGGTTGTGAGAGAGAATCTGCATTTGATGATTGATCTTGGTCGCCTTGGATACGGATCTGCAACCCAAATCCTGACGAGCATTCACTGTCGTCAGTCGATACAATGACCAGATGTTGAAGTCGAACAGGGTGTGGTTTCAGCGAACGGATTGGCCTGGCGGTGAGGATCACGCGAATTATCGAAATGAGTTCAATTTTTGGACTTTGTTTTTGCAGGTGAATACTCAGAAAATAATCGCAATTTATGAGAGAAAGCTGCCAGCCGCATGGTGAAATCATGCGAAGAATCATGCTGTTCGATGAGGATGTTTCCTGAGAGTCTGGCTGATTTGATGTCATGAGAGATGGTTGCTGGTGGTCTGCTGAAACAGAATATGATGCTGGTGGAGTTTTTCGATGCCCAAACCCTATGTGATGACCTTGATGGCCACCAATCGCGTGGGAGTCATGGCGGCATTGACAACAGCGCTCGATGAATTGGGTGGAAATCTTCGAGAAGTGAGTCAGACGGTGACCGGCAACTACTTCACCATGTTGCTGACGGCTGACTTCCCCGATGATCGACCGGCGGGTGTGATCAACGACCATATTCGGGCCTTTTGTGATCCCTTTGGCATCGAACTGACGCTGAAACCACTTTCCAGTGCAGAACTCAATGAACCCGCGACCAATGGCAAAGCTGCCGCCACGGAGCGATATTCTTTGACCGTGGTGGGCCCGGATCGACGGGGAAGTCTGCGGCAGGTTTGTTATCGGCTGGCCCATCATGGCATTGATATTGCCGATCTGCATGCCACGACATTGCCAGGAAATGATCACTTTGTGGCTCGGTTCGCACTGACAGTTCCCAAGTCGATTGATCGCGGTCAATTGCAGAAAGAGCTTTTCGAATTGAGCGAAACAACTGGAAGCACGATTACGCTTCAGCATCATCTGGTGGGGCTAGCGACCCAAAGTCCCATCCCGATCCGTCTGGCTTCCCAGTGAATCGATAATCTGTGATTTGATCATCAGTGAATCGTTAATCAGTGAAGTTTAAACATACCGATGCAGCAGGTCGGTACGATCTGCCGCGATAAAGTGCTCATCCTGACAGATATCACGACCATCGATTTTCGAATGGAAAACGTCATGCAGCCCACACTGCCAACCACGAGCTGGATGCATCTGGATGGCCCCGCACATCTGTTCGATGTTCGCACCGTGACGCTGGGGATCAGTCTCGCGAATTGTGTGGATCGTTCGTTGCATCGCTTCTGTGAAAACGTGTATCAGCGAATCACAGGCGCGGCCAGTCGCTTTGTAGAAACATGCCATCAGGTTTCGGGCGAAATGGGTGTCCCTGTCATTCAGCGCTGGCTGAGTGTGACAGCGATTGACCATCTGGCCGATGGTTTTACAGCCGAAGATCTGTTTCATATTGCTCGAACTCTCGATGGAGCTGCTGCCAATGTGCGGGTCGATGCCATTGGCGGATTCTCGGCCTGGATGCAGCACGGTCTTTCGGGTGGTGCCCGCCAGCTCATTGAAAGTCTCCCTCAGGCACTCTCACAGACGGAACGAGTTCATTCGGCGATTGTGGCCGGGACGAGTGAAGTGGGGATTAACTTTTCGGGGCTGCTTCCGGTTGCTCAGCAATTGCTGGAGCTTTCGCGTTTAACCAAAGATCGTCCGGGAACCGCCGCGCGGATGAGTGTGGTCGCCAACCCACCGAGTGCCTGCTTTGGAAAAGCCGGTTGCCCGGATGGCATGCCCGACATGCAGCTTTATTCGGGAATCAGCGCACCCCGGATTATCAATCAATGTCTGCGTGCGCGGATGGCAGAGGATCCTGATTGCCGGTTAGAAGATCTGGCAGCGGAAGTGCGTACTGCCACCTTCCGGGCCACGCGGGCCGCGGAGTTGACGGGCCGGGAAATTGCCCGTCGACTGGGGGCCACCTGGGGCGGCATCGATCTGACAGTCGCACCTTCACTGCGCCCCGGGGACAGCATTGCTGAATTGATGGGACTGATGGGGATTGAACGCTTTGGTGCCCCGGGAACTGCCGCTTTGATTGCCTTGATTGACCGCGCTGTGCGCGATGGTGGCCGTTTCGCTGCGACAAGAATCTGTGGCTCGTGGGGAGTGCGCCTGCCACTGATGGATGATGTTGGTCTGACGGAAGCATTACGTTCTGGCGAGATGAGTTTTAATCAACTCTCGTTGCTGACAGGAGCTGGAGCCCAGGGGCTTGATCTGGTGCCAGTCCCTGGCGATACCGATGCGGAAACGTTGGCTGCAGTACTGGCTGACCAGATGAGTATCGGCCATGCGAGCGGTCGCCCGGTCACCGTGAGACTGGTCCCTGTGCAAGGAAAAACGGGGGGCGATTCCATTTCAATGGGTGGCATGAATCAATCGGCCATCGTGCTTCCCATGCTGGCCACAGGTCGCAGTAACACCATGGCCAGGCGAGGTGGTCGCCTCCCTTAAACGCACTCGAAAACTAATGGTGTGTGGAGAGTCATTAAAGCATGCTTGCTCGGAGCCGCAAGCATGGCACATCAAGCACTGCTAAATCCTGGAATCCTTATCAGAATTGCGGCTTCCAGATTTCTAAGGCAGACTTGCGCCTTCGGGGTGCAGGCGAAAGACTGGCAGTTGGGCCCTGACCGATTTGGGGAGCGCTTCCTGCATCGGCGGTATGTTGGAGCCAAGTCTCTGGCTGATCTGCTCGAGCTTTTGACCAATGGCGGCATATTCTGTGAGCTGCTGTTCACGCCATTCGACGAACAGCGATTCCAGCTTTTCTTCCCAATGCCGGGCATCCTGCAGACTTTGTCGCAGATGCTGCAAAAGTGGTAACAGGGCATCCGTCGCCTGTGTCGAGGCATCCTTACGCGAGAAGTCCTGCGTCATGAACAGCACCCGGCAAATCGCCAATGAAGGCGAGGTCGATAAGTCCACACCTCTTGTGGCAGCCAGAGAATTCTAATGACCAGGAGCGGCTGCCATTCACAAAAGACAGTATCGGCCGGTTAGGCGGGAAGCTTAAGTAGACTTAACAAATTGTATCGCATAGGTAAAAGAGTCGTCTTTTGCGGTGACTCAAAGAGCAAGAATTGCCAGCGATCCTGTCACGAGTTTTCTCTCAGTGCCTGGGGAATCGTCTCTCACAAAAACTGTTGTCGAAATGATTGAATTAAAATCAATCTGAGACACAGGGCTGAACTGATTGATCGGCAGTAACTGCTTGTCTGGACGAAGGTTATCAAAAAATGCCTCGATTGCAAAAAATGGCTCACTTCTTGCCTTCTCAGATTGGCATCTCTGATCCGCATGGAATGGAAGCAGAGACAATGGCCTCAACAAGAGAGTGGGAGACGGGAAATGAAGACATTTCTGAGTTTGGTTGCCGCAGGAATCACAGCGATTGTCACGTCATCGAGTCAATTGGCGGAAGCAGGCCCACCGGTCGTCTATCCGGTCGGGCATCACCATCATGGGGGGGGGTATCACGGGGGAGGGGCCTATGGTGGAGGGTATTATGGGGGACCTTCGCGAAACTCCTTATCGCTTTCCATCAACGCAGGGGGAGTCGGCTTTGGATACAACCGGGGCGGTTACTATCCTCCCGTTTACGGCCGGCCAGTCTATGGTGGGCCAATTTATGGAGCACCGATTTATCAACCCTATCCTCCGATTTATCGGCCTGTCCCTCCGGTCTATGTGGCTCCCCGCCCATGGTACCCCGGCTGTGGCTGGTAAATGAGATAACCTCACCCCCATCCACTTGATGTTTCTCTCTCAACAAATAGATTGCTGCCAGAAGCCGCGAGACCAGCCTCTCGTGGCTTTTGCTTTTGGTCAAGAGGCCATGATCGTCATGGCCTGGAGATCTCAGGCTTTTCTTGAAGTCCGACGAAAGACATACTTCCTTTCACATAATTGATGGAAGTATTGTCGGAAAGTGCTGCATGAATCCCCCCTGTCTGGTCTGTGAATATCTCTGTGCCTTTGAAGGTGACAATCTCTCGGCCACTGATTCCGCTTCAACGGCAGAGATTCGGCGGGAAGGCATGGCGATGCTGCAGGCGCTGACAGAAGATCTTGCCGCCAGCCAGATTCAGGTCGCAGGGCTCGTGCATGCCGGCTGGAAAGAGAGTTGGACTGGTCATCCGGGTGTGAGATGGATCTGGACAGAAGACGACGATCATTCGAGATCGCTCATACATTCGGCGATCAGTGGAGGCTGGAAAGTTGTCATTGTTGCTCCCGAGATTGAGGGGACACTGGCAGCGATTATTCAGTTGTGTGAGTTTTTAGGAGCCCGCGTCCACAACTCGACGTCGGCAGCAATCCAGCTCACTTCGGATAAGCTGCAATTGGCAGAGCATCTGGAGAAGCACAGGATCCCGACAATCCCGACACGGCTTGTTCAGCACGCAGAAGAACTTGGCACCTACTCCCGATATGTCGTGAAGCCGATTGACGGCGCGGGGAGTCTCGACGTCTTCGTGGTCAACGACTGGCGAGAGGCCCCGGAATCAGAAACCTGCCAGATTGTGCAACCTTATCTGCACGGCCGGTCGGCTTCTGTGGCAGTGATCATGCCCGCCCTGGTTGCTGGGGAGGATCGTGACTCACCTGGCGATTCATCGATGGCGCCGATGGTGTGGCCCGTGGCTTCTCAACGGATCATTGAAAGCAAAGGCGAAGGCCATCTTCCGGCCAGCCTGAAATATCAGGGGGGGGCCTTGCCAGCCGACGAGTTTACGTCTGAAGAACGAGCCAGACTGGAGGCTCTGGCTCTTAAGGCGTGCGAATCGATCGAGGGACTGCGGGGGTATACCGGAGTTGATCTGGTGTGGCCGGAGGAATCGACAGAGCCACTGGTGGTCGAGATCAACCCCAGGTTGTGCACGAGTTATCTGGGCTATCGACAGATCTTCGGATCCCAGGCAGCACTGGTCGTCGCGGGCTATGGAGAGGCTCCTGCGAAGACAGAAACTTTTGCTGACAAAGCTGGCTGGAAGACCAGCCGAGCCGAGTGGTAAGCATCGCTCGACTCGCAATAGAAAGTTACGAGTCGAAGATCACGTCAACATGCCTGCCCAAGGCTGCTGACCAATACACACATTGTCGTATGCAAATTGATCGTCGGTATGGCAGAAGACTGTGTGGCTGGGGTCAAACGTCTTCGTTTGCCCCCAGGTCGTTAGACTTTGATCGTTAAAGGCCAGCATACGCTCAAGTCATGAAGCATTTTTTCAGATGCTTTGTGCTGGTGAACGTGATGGAACAGGGCGAGCATGAAGACATCCGAGCAATGCTGCCCCACAGAATAAAAACATGAACTAGTAGAGAGTAAAGACCACGCCCTTTCGCACTGTCTTGATTTTTAGGGCTCCAGGGTCGTACCACCCAAGACAAATTCGAGTGTGGTGGCAGGGCACGCGTATGGTGCGGCTTCTTGTCGTTGTGTCGAACACAACGACCCGGCCACGAGTTGGCCAGGCCACCCTAAGGTGGAAGTTGTGTCGTAGAATGCCCTAAGCGGCAAGCATGGCAAACAGATCGCTCTTCCAAATTTGAGTGCGTATCAGTTCGTTTTTGCGGGATCCATCTTTTTGCGTTCTGCCAGCTTCGCCAGCCACCGGACAGGATCGGCTTCAAAAGCTGATTTGCAGCCTGAACAACAGACCCAGTAGGTTTGCCCCTGATAGGCGACACTGGTCGTTCCCAAGCCCTGAGAAACAATGCATTCTTTCTCGCCGTAATCACTGTCATTGAGGGCAAAGCTAGTCCCCTCACGCTGGGTGTTGATCGTATCGACACGCACGTAAGTCCCACTGCCACGCTGACGATCGAGTTCGATCAGATAGCGATTGTTATCCTGCTGGCTCAGGGCCAGCTTCCAGATCTCATCGGCTGGTTCGGCTGCCTTTTCCACGAATTCAAGCTTATAGGTACGCTGCAACATGTCGTCATCTCCGGCGACATCCTGAACTTCTTTGGTAAAGCTCCCTAACCAGTTGCGCGTCACACCATCGGCATCCGTCGTGGTGAGCTGATAGGACTGATCTTTGACAAGAAAGGTCAAACGCCCTTCGCGAATGTATTTACCATTGGGTGATTTGATGACGAGTGCCGGCTGTTTGGGGTCGGTTGTCAAATCCCACATCCACTCCGGTTGGTCGAGGAGGGCTTTGCGGGCATTCCCTTTCCAGCGGCCCAGAAGGACCTGCAATGGCTTCAGGGCGTCCATCACCGAATCGATCTTGGATTCATCGATCGTTTCGGAATCAGATCCAGAACCAATAGCACCGAGCTGAATGGGTTGGAAGCGTTTCCTGGGTGGTGTGGCTGAGGCCTGAGAAGCCGCAGGAGTTTGTGTGTTGGTGGCAGCAGCGTTTGTCTCTCCCTGAGTTGCGGCAGGCGAAGGTGTGGCCTGAATGGGGGAGGTTTGCGATGCGGGAGCTTGAGCGGTGGACATGGGGGGCTTGGCACTACCGCCACAAGCCGACAGGAAGAGCAGGCTGGCCGCCAATGTGCCATACAGACCAGCTCGCTGGATGAATTGATTGAAAACCACTTTTGCACCTCTTAAATGCACGTTGGCCGTTAACTGCACGTTGCCTGGCTCTGGCCTGCCCATCCTCTGCACGACTGCTGGAATGCTGATCAATGAAAGATTCCCTTCGACCACGATTCTGGTGAGAATCTGAGAGCCGGCGATTTGTCAGCAATCTTCTGTATCAGAATACACCGGCAAAGCACTGACGGGGAGATCGAATGAGATCAGACTTTGTTGATGTGTTTGTCGGGAGCGATTTGTCTGAAGAGGGCCACTCTTCAACATGACCTCACGCTCTCTTTAACATGACCTCATCGAGTGCGGAAAACGTCGTCGCTGATTGGATAAAGTCCAGCAATTCATAAAAAAAAGCGGGAATAGCCCCGTGAGCTACTCCCGCTGAAGTCTGGAAAATTGTGGTTATGGGTCAACCCGTAGTCGCAATTGCTATCAGCAAAGTCCTTCCATCAGGCTTTCAGCTTATCCAACCGGCCTGTGCTGTCACCCAGTCGATCCGCGGAGACACCCATGAAATCGAGCATTGAGAGGAACAGGTTATTGAGGGGAGTATCCTTCGGATAAACCAGGTGCCGGCCAGTGTCAATTCGACCTGAACCACCCCCTGCCAGAAGCACAGGGAGATCGTTGTGATTATGGCGGGCGCCGTCTCCGATCGCACTGCCGTAAACGATCATTGAGTGATCGAGAACTGTGCCGTCGCCTTCTTTCATCGAATCAAGTTTTTCGAGGAAGTACGCGAATTGTGTGATGAGGTGACGATCGACTTTTCGCAGCTTTTCCAGATTTTCGGCCTTCTTCTGGTGATGCGAAATCTGGTGGTGACCTTCATTGACCCCCACGACCGAGTAGGAGCGGTTAGAACCCTCATTGGAGAGCATTAAGGTCGCAATTCGGGTGGAATCGGTCTGGAAGGCGAGTGCCAGCAGATCAAACATCAGCCGGGTATGCACGACTTGATCCTTGGGAACTCCATCGGGAAGATCCATATCAGGAATCACAATCTTGGCGGAATCGCTGGCTGCCCGTTCCAAACGCTGCTCGATTTCGCGAACACTCGTGAAGTATTCATCGAGTTTGCGGCGGTCAGTCTTGCCCAGTTTCTGCTGAAGCTGGTCGGCATCGGCCTGAACCATATCCAGAATGCTCTGGCGGTAATGATCGCGCTTTTTGCGATTCTTGATTTCATCAACCCCACCGCCAAACAAACGCTCAAAGACGAGTTTGGGGCGGATTTCTTTCGCCATCGGTGTCGTGGGGGATTTCCACGAAATCGTATTCGAATAAGCACAACTGTAGCCTGAATCGCACTGGCCGGCATTGCGGCCTCCTTCAAGCCCCAGTTCGAGAGATGGCAATTTCGTAGCTGCACCGATTTGTGCGGCTGCCAACTGATCGACGGAAACACCGGCCTGAATATCGGCCCCGGCGGTTTTTCGAGGATGCACACCCGTGAGGAATGTCGCAGCGGAACGTGCATGATCACCCGGCCCGTCGCCGAGAGCCCGCGCGTTGTTCTGGGCCAGGTGGGACATCACATTGAGCTTTTCCTTGACCTTGGCGAGTGGTTCCAGTGATGGCGGGAGTGAGAAGCCAGCCCCTTCCTTCACAGGCTGCCAGGAATCCATGACCACACCGTTTGGCACAAAGACAAAGGCCATACGGTTCATTGCGGTGGATGCCATGGCGGCTTCAGCGGTCGCGACATGAGCGGGAAGCATCGCTTCCAACACCGGGAGAGACATCGTCACACCCAGCCCTTTGAGCATCGTGCGGCGATCTACTGCTGATTGCCAGCGGGAGAGTTTATTGATGTTCATAGTGTTGACCCTTCACCACGACGAAGCCGGAATGGTTCGCTCTTGACGATCTCTTTGACCAATACTGAGAAACGGAAATTCTGGGCACTTAGCTCACTATTAATTCGATTCACCGAGCAGCGATCATAATATTCCAGCCCCCGGCCCAGTGCATACGTTAGAAGCTTCTCAGTTAAACACTCGGTGAACGCTTTTTGTTTCTTGGTCTTCAGAATATTGACCATTTCGACCGGCCCGCTGAACGAATCGCCACTGGGCAATGTTCCCGAGGTGTCGACTGGTTTGCCACCATCATCTTTACGATACCTGCCGATGGCGTCGAAGTTTTCGAGGCCGAAGCCCAGAGTATCCATCGTCTTGTGGCACGAGGCACAGGCCGGATTTGATCGGTGTTGTTCCATCTGCTGGCGGAGTGAAAGGCCAGCGGATTGTTCTTTCTTGTCTTCTAACTCAGGGACATTCGGCGGTGGCGCCGGTGGTGGAGAATCGAGAATCGTTTCCATAATCCATTTGCCGCGCTTCACAGGGGAGGTGCGTGTGGGGTTGGAGGTGATGGTGAGCACACTGGCCTGAGTCAGCACGCCAGCTCGATTTGTCCCGGCAAGACTCACCTGGCGGAATTCATTCCCCTTCACATCCGGGAGGCCATAATGCTTGGCCAGCCGTTCATTCACGAACGTGTAGTCTCCCACGAGCAAATCCAGAACGCTGCGGTCTTCCTGCACAATGGCACGGATGAACTGCCGGGTTTCTTCCTTCATGTCACGGCGCAGATCGTCGTTGAACTGCGGGAAGGCTTTGGGATCAGGGGTGACTTCGTCAAGAATTCGCAGTTGGAGCCATTGCTCGGCGAAGTTTTCGACGAGAGCTGCGGATCTGGGATCCTGGAGCATGCGGCGAACCTGGGCGTCGAGAATCAGTTCGTTGCCGAGATCTCCCACCCGGGCGTGTTCAAAAAGCTCATCATCGGGCATGGTGCTCCACAAGAAGTACGACAGCCGTGAGGCCAGTTCATACGAGTTGATGATGTGGGCACTCTTGGGATTCTCGGGCTCTTTGTCGGATTCAATACGGAAGAGGAAGTGTGGCGAGACCAGCACTGCCTGAACGGCAACCTGCATCCCGAATTCAAAGGTTTCACCGGCTGCCGTGGCTCGCTCGACCAGACCGACAAATTTCGACAATTCTTCGTCTTTTGGCGGACGACGGAATGCTCGCGTGACAAACGGAGTCAGGTTCTCCCGGGCTGCTTCACTGATGGATTTGCCGGGTGCTCCATTTTCACCACTGGCCGAGGGAACAGCCTTAACCAGTCGAGTATGCGAAGCGGGATAGCTGTTGGGCAAAACCTTCGATGGCCCGGTCAGAGAGGCTGACACGATGACGAGATTGCGATCCCGACGCTTCGGATCCTTTGCTTTCTCATCATAGAAATCGTTCAGGAAGGCGAGCGAGATATTTCGCTTCCCCTGCAGAAGAGTGACTGGGAGCGAATAAGTCTCAGGTTTGCGATCAGTCGCCGAAACTTCAAAAACTTTGAGTTCCTGACCATCGAGGCGAACAGCCAACTTCGCGCGGTCAGTTCCTGCAGGAGTTTCTGCAGCGACGACTTTGAGGACATATTCACCAGAAAGTGGCACATCGACAGGAATGGTGGCATCTCCTGTGGAGACGAGAATGATACTGGGATCGTCTTCGCCTCCATGATTGTGGGCCACTTTGCTTCGCTGAAGTTCACGACCTTTCCACTTTTTGACCGGCAGATCCTGAGGATCGATGGAAACGATCGCTGCTTGAGCCAGCTTGTCTGCTGCATCGAGATACTTTTCCATGAGGAGTGGCGGAAGTGACAGGACATCACCGATGTTGTCAAAGCCGTAACCCACGTCATCGGACGGGAAGCTGTCGGCGGGCCGGAGATCGACTCCCAGCAGGTCGCGAACAGTGTTGTTGTATTCTGTACGATTGAGCCGGCGAACCGTCACACGGCCAGGATCGGGATTGGTCGCACAATCGACGTAATAGACAGTCGAATCGAGGAAGCTGACCAGCTTGGCCCGTTCTTCTTCGGTGGGTTGAGGGCTGTCATCGGGAGGCATGATCTGCCCCTCGACGATCTGCATGATACGTTCCCACTGCTTGCGATCTTTCAGGATCGATGCGGTGTCGGAATATTTGTCGAAAGCGATCCCGGCTTCGGCATCAGGACCCTGATGGCAGTCGATGCAGTACGTCTGCATGAAGGGGGCTGCATTTTCGGCATATGAGGGAAGGCGATGTTCCGCCGCCTGTGCCACACCGGCAGTAGACGGAGAGGCGTCGCCACTGGGTGAGCGTGGCCACAGAAATGCAACAATTCCCCCGAGTAGACCCAGGAATGCCACGCCACCGACGATCATGCCGACGACGGGTTGTGACGACGACGATTTCCCTCGTGAAGTGCGATTCCCTGCCCCCTTTCTGCGCGAGGCAGGAAGAGGAGCGCTTCGAGAGGGTTTGAAACTGTCGCCAGTCGTTCGACCAGCTTTCCCTTTTCCCTTGAGAGGAGGAGGTGCAGCAGCAGGGGCTTCCTCGTAATCTTCGAGATCATCACTGGAGAAGCCGAACTCCTCCAACTCTTCCTCGGGAGCGGAGGCCACAGGAATCCGGAGCACCTGCCGACAATCAGCGTTGGGACAGTAGGCCTTTTTGCCTGCAAACTTAGCCTCCACCTTAAAGGCATGATCGCAGGCAGGACATGTCACACGAATGCGCATGGCAGGCGAAACTTCCGGGGCAGGAGGAGACAGGCGGGGTGGAAGTGAATTCAGTTTGGACGAACGCATCCAAATTCACTGTTGTAAGTATAGCGCGCGATCCAAGCAAAAGTCCACCACAAGAAAGAGGGTTTTACGCATTCCCTAATTCTTGCACTAACAATGAATTACGACAAAAACTCTGAATCTGTTGGCGCTCTTGTGTCGCCAGAATGTGCAATGCGCCAAGAATTCAGGCAATGCATCGAATTTTCGAGTTATTGATCGATCTTCAGCAGACACCAGAGCTTACCGAGCGACCTCGCATGCGAGACCTGGTGGACTGTTTCTCAAAAAGCATCTCATCTTCAGCAATTGAGCCGCAACAAATGCTACATCAAGAACTTACATCGATACTCTCTGGTCTTCCTGAGCATCTGCAAGAGCGGACGCGGCGACTCCCTTCTTCAACGACTTTGTCAACGCCCCTGGGTGATCCAGATCAAACTTTCACGCACGGTGACTTTATTCTTTACTGGATGCACCATTCGCTGCGGGGCCACGAAAACCCGGCGCTCGATGTGGCCATGCATCTGGCACACCAACTCGATAAGCCACTGCTGGTTTATCAGGGGCTCTCGGAAAATCACCCTTATGCCAACGATCGCAGGCACACCTTTATTCTCCAGGGAGCACTCGATGTTCACGCGGAACTGGCCGAGCAGAAGATTTCCTCTGTGCTCCATGTCGCGCGGGCCGAAGATCGCGGGCCTCACCTCAAGACACTGGCTGCTCGCGCGGCGGTTCTCGTGACAGATGATGTCCCGACCGCTCCGACAATTCACTGGCGCAATCGACTGGCTGACTCCATCAAGACGCCGATTGTGTGTGTCAATGGTGCGTGCATTGTCCCGCCCCAACTGGTCAAGCGGGCTTTTGATCGCGCATTTGCGTATCGCGAAGCCACCGCATGGCTCTACAAAACCCGCAATACTCGCCCGTGGCCAGAGCTTCGTTATGGAGGGAAGCCGTTTCCAATTGATCAGTTACCCTTCCAACCAGTCGATCTCCAGCAGACGTCGATTGCCGATCTGCTGGCAACCAGCCAGATCGATCACTCGGTTGGTCCTGTTCCACATACGGTGGGAGGTTCTCAGGCAGGTTATACCCGCTGGGAAAACTTCAAAAAGCAGGGATTGAGACGCTATGCCGATCAACGGAACGATGCCCTCAAGGATGGCGTCAGCCGGATGTCGGCCTATCTGCATTACGGCATGGTTTCCCCCTTCACACTGGTGCGGGATTGTTTTGAAGTCGGTGGCGCGAGTGCCGAGAAATATCTCGATGAACTCCTCATCTGGCGTGAACTCGCCTGGTGCTTTTGCCATTACCGCACTGATCACGAGGCTCTTTCCGCACTCCCCACCTGGGCTCGACAGGCTTTGAAGGCTGGAGAAGCCGATAAGAGAGCTGACTTGTACGATGAAGAAACGCTGGCTCGTGCGCAGACTCATGATCCTCTCTGGAATGCCGCGCAAATGTCACTCCTCCGCCAGGGAGAGCTCCATAACAATGTGCGGATGACCTGGGGCAAAGCCATTCCTCTCTGGACAAGCACGACCGAAGAAGCCCTGCGACTGCTGTTCGATCTCAATCATCGATACGCCCTCGATGGCTGCGATCCGGCATCGTATGGCGGCTTGTTATGGTGTCTGGGACAGTTCGACAGGCCATTTACTCCCGAAGAACCAATCTTGCGAAGCATTCGAGGACGCTCGACCGCCGAGCATGCCCGCCGGTTGAACCCCGAGAAGTATCTGGCGAAAACCTCTCGTCGCCTGACAGCGGAACCTTTCAAAGTGGCTGTGATTGGTGCCGGCATGGCGGGATTGATGGCCGCTCGCACGCTGTCGGATCATGGCTTTGAAGTAGAGGTTTTTGAAAAGAGCCGTGGACTGGGCGGACGCATGGCCACCCGTCGCCTGGCGGATGGTGGTCAGTTCGATCATGGCTGCCAGTACATCACGGCCAGGACGTCTCAATTTGAAAAATCCTTACGTTCATGGGAGAGCCAGGGGCTCATTACGCTGTGGCAAGGGCTTCTGGCTGCACAGGACGCCAATGGTTCGTGGAAAGAACTCGCTGCGAACAGGCCTCGCTATATAGGGCTTCCCAGCATGACCTCGATCGCCCGGCATTTAAGTCAGGGTTTGAGAGTTCATCAGGAGGTGCAGATTCAAAAAGTTGAGCGGATCGCCAACCAGTGGCATCTGCAGAACACACAGGGAGCTGTTGCCGGGCCGTTCGACCAACTCATTCTGGCGATACCCGCCGGACAGGCTGCACGACTTGTCGGTGAATATCCGATGGCAGAAACTCTGGCCAGAATCCCGATGGATCCCTGCTGGACTGTCATGGCGAGTTTGGCTGATCCGCTCAATCTGCCATTTGATGGCTATTTGAGTGATGTGGCACTCTCACCGGCTGTGGGGTGGGCAGCGCGAGATACATCCAAACCCAAACGCCCGACCGATGCCGAGCGCTGGGTATTGCAGGCAACACCGGCATGGACGAGGAGTCACCTCGACCTTCCCGCAGATCAGGTGGGCACCGAACTCTGGCACCATTGGTGTGAGCAGATCAGCCTTCAGTCCCGCAGCCTTCCGGTCCAGAGAACTCCGGAGCTTGTAGCACACCGCTGGATGTTTTCCACGCTGGATCCTTCGAAAGTTCCTGCGGAGATCTATCAGAGGCTGTCGATCGAGCGCGCCTTGCATGATCCCGAGCATGGCCTGACTGTTTGCGGAGACTGGACCAGCGAAAGTCGAGTCGAGGCGGCGTACCTTTCTGGCATAGCCGCCGCTGGTTTTGTCCTCAGGCAACACCTGATTGCGAAGCCGGCAGCTCAGTTGCTCTTTTGAGCCGGGGTATTGGTCAGGGGCTGATTCAATAGGTGATGGTTACGGAACCAGGCCCTGCCTTTCCTCGCGAGAAGACACAGTTTGTCCTACTCATGGATTGATCAATGTTCATTCATGCGATATTCCATGACGTGGTAAGCCACATTCTCTGAGGTAGCCTTCATGAGTGATTCACTGCTTTCTCAAGACCGAACGGTTTTAGTCATCCGTCGCACGGCTGGAGCGATGACGAAATTCGCTATTCTTCTCACGGTAGCAATCTTCGCTTTCAAATGGCCTGTACAGCAACTGCGGGGCGAAACGAGATTGGCGGCACAAGTTGTTGCCGATCCCGCAGCAGTTGTCGGTCATCCAGAGATTGTCGAACGAACTCCGGGGCTGGTCGCATTCTGGAAGTTTGGCGAAGAGCCGGGCCAGCCGCGTCTTTCGACCGCTACTCCAGAAAAGTATCCTTTGGTTGAAGTTGGCGGGCCGATTGGACGAGTGGCGGGAGGGCCATTTTCGGGCTATTCCATCGACTTCAATGGTCAGCAATACCTGATGGCGAAGCATGCGGAACTGGGCGACCTGGATATTCATGGGCCCGAGGCACAGGTCAGTATGTTCGCAGTCGTCAAACTCACCGAGATGAAACGAGGCGTGACAATTGCCGGGATCTGGAGTGAAGGCAAAGGTGCTCACGACGATACCGGTACCCGGCAATATGCCATGCTGCTGAACATGCCGACTTATGGTGGCCCCCGGCAATTGACACCCCATGTTTCGAGTGAAGGCGGTGTGACCCGTCGGGCCGATGGTAGCCCGTTTCCCTGGTGTGCCGACTATGCCGCGTCTAAATCGGTTGTTCCCGAGGGGAAATGGGTGACTCTCGCCTTTACCTACGATGCAAAATATCTCAAAGCTTACTTCAATGGTCTGCTTGAGCCCCGAGCGATTGAGCCCAAAACCGACAAAAGAGACGACCCTTACTTTATGCAGGAAGGCCCGGGCGGATCGCCACGAGGCATTAATCCCTATTATCACGGTCGAGGGATCTTTCACTTCCAGCCAGAACTGCACGCGCAGTCAAAACCAGGTGGCCCGGCCGATTTTACAGTCGCGGCACGTTATGCAGTCGGCAGCATGCTGGGTGAAGCTATGAAAGGCCAACTAGGCGGGCTGGCTGTGTTCAATCGCGCTTTGAGCGATGATGAAGTTCTTTCGCTGCACAAAGCCAGTGCCATCGACAAACTTCCCTGAGTCCGCGGACTTGAAGTTTCGAGTTTGTGGTTCAATCGGATGTTACTGGCTTAATGATTTTGATCTCGCGATGAGGGCCAGCATTTCAAAAGCGAGATTCGCACCCAGTACCGAGGTAATGGCTGAAGGATCGTAAGGAGGGCTCACCTCGACGACATCTCCGCCAACAACTCTCAGACCTGCCAGCCCGCGCAGAATTCCAGTCGCTTCACGACTGGTCAAGCCCCCAATTTCGGGAGTCCCCGTCCCCGGTGCAAAAGCCGGATCGAGTGCATCGACATCGAAGGAAAGATAGACCGGCTGATTGCCGACCTGCTGGCGGATTTCGTCCACAATGGAGCGGACACCGCGCTCTCCCACGTCATCGGCAGAGATAATGCGTGCTCCTAAAGCCCGGGCATCGAGGTAATCGTTGGCAGAATAGGTCGGCCCGCGGATACCAATCTGAAAATAGCGTTGAGTATCAATCGCACCCGCTTCAATGGCTCGAATAAAGGGCGTGCCATGGCTGAGCGGATAGCCCGGATACTCTTCTGTCCAGGTATCACCATGGGCATCAAGATGCACGACGGCGAGCGGCCCATGTTTCGCAGCGGCCGCTCTGAGAAGTGGTAGAGCGACGGAATGTTCGCCGCCCAACCCGAGGACCATTGTGCCTTGATCAATCCAGGCTCTGGCCGCTTGTTCGATCAATGCGTGAGTCCGGGCAATATCGACCGGGATCACATCCACATCGCCGGCATCGACCACCTTGAGGAGATCGAACGGGGCGATGTTCAGAGCGTTGTGATACCCCCAGAGCATCATCGACTGCTCACGAATCGCTCGCGGTCCAAACCTCGTTCCCGAGCGATAGCTGACCGAAGAGTCAAAAGGACACCCGAGGACAGCAACATCAACACTCCGGCCCGCCACAGGTGCCAGACAAATCTCCTGCCGCCCAAAAGAAGCAATCCCGCAGAATGGTGAGTTGGACATAGGGGGGGCTCATTTCGAGTAACAATTTTCAGTCAATGAATTTCTGCACAACTGGAGAGCAGTCGCGTAGTCTCTCGAAGTTTCTGTTGACATGCTACTATCAAGACTCAAAACGTGTATCCACATCGATCGCGAGGACAGAGCATCATGAGCAGGCGAATCAGGATTTCGGGGGCGGAGTGTGTGTTGCCTTCTGGATTGTGGAAGGGGGATGTGCTGATTGAGGGGGGGAGGATTCTGGATCTGGATCCGCCAGAGTCAGCACGCGCTGATGAAGTGATTCAGGCCACCGGGCTCCATTTGATCCCGGGCGTGATTGATGATCAGGTTCACTTTCGTGAGCCGGGATTAACGCATAAGGAAGATCTCGCCACGGCTTCAGCAGCCTGTGCCAAGGGTGGCGTCACCACCTTCTTAGAAATGCCGAACACCAAGCCCACAACCACCACAGTCGAGCGGTTGCACGAAAAGCTGGCCCTGGCAGCCACCAAATCGGTCGTGAATTATGCCTTCTACATCGGTGCAACGCCGACCAATGTCGAAGAACTCAAATCGGCTCGGCGAACGCCCGGCATCAAAATCTTCATCGGCTCCAGCACTGGTGACCTGCTGGTGGATGAGCAGGCCGCCCTCGAACAGATTTTTGCCGAAACCACACTTCCGATCTGTGCCCATTGCGAGGATGAGGCGACTGTCCGCGCGAACTCAGCCCGCCTCAATGGTGGCTCGAAGGTGCAGGATCATTCGCAGATTCGCGATCACAAGGCGGCGGAGATCGCTACCCGAAGGGCACTCGATCTCGCATATCGGCATAAGCACCGCTTTCATGTGCTGCATGTTTCGACCGCGATTGAAACCGAAATTGTGGCTGATCATCGCGGGCTGATCACAGCCGAGGCCTGCCCGCATCATCTGTTCTTTAATGTGGACGACTACGACCGTCTGGGCACGCTGATTCAGATGAACCCGTCGATCAAGACGCAAGACGACGTAACGGCCCTGTGGAAGGCGCTGCGCGACGGGCGGATTCAGGTGATCGCGACAGATCATGCCCCGCATACCCTGGAGGAAAAGCGGCAGCCTTACCCGAAGTCACCTTCGGGTTTGCCAGCCGTCGAAAATTCGCTGGCACTCATGCTTGACGCGGCACATCGCGGCTTCTGCACCATCGAAGAAGTGGTGAGCTGGATGTGCGACGCCCCGGCCCGTGTGTGGGATCTCGTGGGAAAAGGACGGATTGAGCCGGGTTATGATGCCGATCTGGTGCTGGTCGATCTCCATAAGTCGCAAACCATCCGCAACGAGGAGCAGCTCACGAAATGCGGGTGGAGCCCGTGGGCCGGGACAACGCTCACCGGCTGGCCCGTCACCACGATGGTGGGTGGCGAAATTGTGTTTGCGGAAGGAAAGGTCGATACGAGCCGCCGGGGGACGGAAGCGATCTTCGATCATTCGCGGGGCGGATATTGGGGTTAGGGAAGGAGAAACGGAAGGAGAGAAGGCAAGAAGGATGGTTAGAAGCCGGAAGGGAAGAAGTCGAAGAACGAGTTTGGCGAGGTGGGTGGCGGTCGTGGAATCATCGGAGCACTGCTGGCGAGCCAGCCGTGGCACACAGTGGCACACAGTCGAGTACAGTGGCACAGAGTGGGTGGTTGGCGAGAGTCTGCCTTCCCAGTCGCAGCGAGGAAGAGTTCGATCACGTGAGCGCTGGTGCTTCTTCCCAGCGAGAGAGTGATTTTTGTCGCCACAAGGCTGATGTTTTTGGTGAGATCCATGCATAGGATGAACCATTGAGGAGAGTTCGCCGATGGTCGCCGCGAGGCTGGCCGGCCTCCGTTCATGATCTGAATAAGGGACGTGGCATGACCGCAGAAGAAATCGTGGCACAACTCCAGAAGCTGGGAAGCGAAGGAACGGCCAAGGTTCTCCGTAAACATGGTGCTCATGATCCATGCTTTGGGGTTAAAATCGGCGATATGAAGCCCCTGCAGAAGCAGATCAAAAAGAACTATCCGTTATCGCTGGAGCTCTATGACACGAGCATTTACGACGCTATGTATCTTGCCGGATTGATTGCAGAGCCAGAACTGATGACCAGGAAAGACCTGACGCAATGGGTCAAGACAGCGTCAACGCCGATCGCCAACTTCGTCGTCGGCCCGACAGCGGCTGGCAGTCCAGCGGGTTGGAACATCGCACTGGCCTGGATCAAGTCCAGGAAAGAAATTGAGAATATCGCCGGTTGGTCCACTCTCTCTGAGATGGCCAGTATTTATCCCGACGAAAACCTTGATCTCACGGAGTATCAACGATTACTGGCCGAGGTCGAAAGCCAAATTCATGCGGCGAAGGATGCCGTGCGCTACCAGATGAACTCTTTCGTCATCTCGGTGGGAAGTTATCTCTGCCCCTTAACCGAAGTGGCGATTGAAACTGGAAATCGAATCGGCCGGTTGAAAGTCGACATGGGCGACACCGACTGCAATGTTCCGTTCCCGCCCGAATATATTGAAAAAGTGAAGGCTCGCGGCAACCTGGGAAAGAAGCGCAAGTCTGCCATGTGTTGATGTCACAGCACATATGTGGAAGTCACTGATCGCGACCCTTAAAGCCGCCTCACTCCCGGCATTCAGGAAGCTCTGCAGCTCGCAGCCAATAGACTTATTTTTCCGTAGGACGCTATCACGTCTGCGCCAACACTTGGTTAGGCCTTCTACGCCTTTCGATATCGACACTTCTTCTCATCCCATCGCACGCCCACTCGAATCGTTTCACCCAGCACAGGTGGCAGGTAGCGAAGGGCGGCTTCAATCTGCTCTACGTCTTCAAACTCGAATAGCCATTTGGATCCATCGTTAAGTCGTACAGTCCATCGGCCTGCGCAGGGACCATGTTGCGGCAAAAGCGGAGGAGGCTCGATCTCGGACTCCACAAAGTCGGAAACTGGTAATGAAAAGTTGTGTTTGTGTAGAGCAAGCAATTCCTTTGGCGTCGTTGTGTCGAGGTTTTCAAGTTTATCTGGCGACATCTCGCCCCCCCGATACCATGCCGCGATCAGGCCACCTAAAAGGCCGAATTGCAATGCAATGGCATCCATGTTCTGCCCGCCGATTCGCACAAAGAAAAATTCACCACCGCGAAAGTACACGCGGTACTTTCGATCCGCCGAGATCGCTCGGACGTTCCGAATATTGAAGGCAAATTCGTATTCTGATTGGCCCATCAGACATCAGCTCCTGTACTGGCCTATCGACCCAGGCCAGCGAACCGGCGCACGGGAGGCAACCGTTGCAACCACGACGATCGCGGTGGGTTCGCTGCAGCGCCTGATTAGGCCACGGTGTCATAAACCAAACTCGTGTCTTCTTCCTGCGTCCGCCAAGTGATGAACCGCACCACGGACAGAACGCAATGTTGACAAATGAACTGCCGCCATCTTGGATGATGATGCCGTAACCGCGTGAACGTGGCGAGTATTGAATCAATGCGTCGGGACACTCGAACCTATCGGGATGCTCGTCACAACTCGAAGAAACCGCCTCTGTCATTTTGGTGCAGCAATGAGTCTTCACGGTGAACGCTCGAAGTGGCCTAACATGTTTTCGACCGCCGAAGTGCGGTAACATTTCGTCGCACTTCAGTAGTGTAGTTTGGACGTGTTGAAATGGATTTGTCAAAGTGCAAAATGAGCTTCGACGGAGCGATCAAAGGATTCCCTTGCTACACCGCACAAAGCTCCTGTGTTTTGCCGCAACTTTCATGATCGCGATTTTTCTGGCATCAGTCACACCACAACTCGCTACGTTCTCGATTCGGTCGCCCAGCGAGTCCTTGACCAGGTGGCGAATGTCTGCCGAGTGAAGCATCTGGCCGTAAATCGGCGAGTTTGGAGACCGATGCAGAACCTTTCGCTCAACGCAATTGTGTTCGTGTGCCGGGAAGTGCTGCACCGTGATCCAGTCGCGTTGCAAAAGCCAAACGACCCAAACGGTTGCCCTGAGGGCGAACATACAGCATCAGCAGGCCACCGCGAGATGAGTTGATTTCAGACCGACTGCGGCAAGAGATCCCTTTGACTGATTTGTTAGTCGTCGATCCTCTCGCAGATGAGTTTGCGTATTGGTTCAGGGATGAGATCAATTATCCCCAATAATTCCCGGAAAGTGGGATATCGAACTTGGTTGAATGCATAGGTAACTTGTCGGGCAGCGTCGGTATCCGTGAAAAATCCACGTTGATAATTATCAAGAACTTTTTTGATTTTCTTTTCAAGGGTGATGGTGGCGTTCTCGCGTAATGGTGGCCGTATTGGAATATCGCGGAACCATTCCACTTCGGATTTAAGTTTCGATTCGATTCCGGGTCGAGTTATAGAATCCTCCATCACAAAATCGTGCAGACAGTGGGCAAGAGAAACAAAATGACCCGCTGTCGATTCAGGATCTGGTGACCATGTTTGGCCGCACAAGTGTCCATGAGTATTCTTGAAATACAAGAAATGGTACGACACGCCATCAAGTCCAGCCGATGCCGAAATTTGATATTTGGCGTCACGAAGCATTTTCACCCATATGTTGAGGAGTTCATGAGCAAGACTACTGGACAATGTTCTGACGTTGTGTGAAACATTGACGTCAGCATTATGCCCTGCACTCCAAATTGGTGTCTGTGCCCTGGTCAGTGTCGCGGCAAAACCCAATTCTTCTGAACCGTGAATACGTATCGCCCATTCCGGTTCAAATGATGGCAAGCAAACAGCGGTAGCAATGACTGGATGACATTCGGATTTTTGGAGTAGTCGCCGAGCGACGGACAAATTGTAACTGCCGTCGATCTCCCAATGATGAAATGGTGAGGCTTCCGGCAGGAGATGATCGCTCAAAGTGAAGACCGCCTATTCTCTGTCCAATTTTGATGAATAATGAAACCCATTACCCAGCCCCGGAGAAACGCTCAGTGTTGGCGAACCGCGTCGCCCGCGGCGTGGTGTGCAACGGTTTGTTCTGTGCTTTCGTTCTTGTGACCTTCAACCTTTGTTCTCAACTCTCGACCACCAATGAATACCAGACGCGATCCATCCCGCACCGGCACCGATCGCACCGCAAAACGGTCCAATCACAAACATCATCGCCAATGAACCAATCGCGCCCATGCCGCACGCGACTTCGTTTGGACCAAGAGTGACAATATAGAGATGATGTTGATGCATCCCGTAGATACCAAATGCTAAAGGTGCGGCGGCAGCAATGAAGAAACCAGTCAACGCCCAACGACCCCGCGAACGTGGTTGGTCGCCGTTGGCACCAGTTGGCAATGTTCCATCGGGGGGTTGGTATGATTTGGAAGTGTGCATTAGACGTAACGATTAAAGTTTGTTTGATTCATCCTCACAGTTTGGCGGTGCCGCAAGGATACGCTGGCACTGATACCCAGACCGTCAATTGGTCCGCGATGGATCGTCCGGTCAATTCTCACACTATACTGCGTTCGGCTACCATGATATGCCGCAGTTTTCGTGATCGCGATTTTCCTGGTGTCAGTCACATCCAAAGCTCGTTACGTTTCTGATCCTGCGGAACCGCGTTCCTCGACCAGGTCGCCAATGTCTGACGCGTGAAGTATCGGGCTGATCGCATGGTGCAGGCGTATGTTGTCTGAGTGAAGGGGTTCATGCTGTTCGATACCAGGCGGCATCCGAGCGAGATGGACGCCAGTGATGGAACAATCGGAGCACTGCTGGCGAGCCAGCAGTGGCACACGACTAACGAAAGTCTCCCATTAGGGAAGAGTATGCTGCGCCGGCGGCACCCAGCTCCTTTACCTTGTAATGCTCGCCTCGGGCATTCCGGAAGCTCTGCTTGTTTTCCGGCCAGTCCTCAATGGGCGTGGCCCGATCGTCTGGTACGATCTGAAATCGCTACTGTCACCGATGAACCGGAGCAACAGCGATCGAATCGGAATTAACTCGACTCGATGCTGCACTGGTGGATAACAGCCCGGATCACCTGCGGCGGCCGCTTTGGGCTGCCCTCTGTTGCAGCGGCGAGTTTGTGATGCATTTACCTTACTGACAACAACGCTCACCAGTGGCCTCGATCAATTGTTTGGCAACTCGAACTTGACCCCTGGCAATACGACGTACACGTCGCCGGCGGTGAGGGCGGACGCCTTTTTGAAGCCGGGCCTGACCTTGATTGTCGACCCCTTCTTGAACTGGTCGCCCTGTCGGTACTGGTCGCCCTGGAGGAAGATCCCTTCGCTCGGATGGGCTACCAATTCGATGGCGACTGTGCCATCGCCGACGAACAACTTCTGACCTTCAACGGATCCGTCATTCGACTCCAGTTCGACCGTGAAGCCACTCTTTCGTTCTATGTAACTGAGCGTAACATCCTGGTTCGGCAAGCGCACCTGAACCACGCTGCCATCGATCGAATCCGCCGAGGCGGGCGGGACGGCTGCGAGTGAGACACAAGCGAACACCACTGCGAAGAATAAACGCATGAGTACTCTCCATCGCGCCCAGGCGACCAGTGCCGTGCCACCAGAAACGCAAAACCTTTTATTGCAGAACAATCAATATCGGCCGGTTGCCGCGACCGATTTTCCAATATGCGTGCAGCTTATCGGCAACTCGGTTGCATTTTTTCGTTTTGCGATGCCGCTCGTTGAGCGATTCAGTCTTCAATTGCGGTGACGATACCCAACACATCGGTACGATTCGCCCAGCCATTGATCTTGCCGATGTTATTCCCAATCCAGAAGCCATCATCCGAAATATCTCTCACGATGTGAAGGATGTAGTTTCCTTTCCATCGAATAAATACCACGTCGTCAATTTTGACTGCATCTGCCGAGATCGGGGAAATCGTCACCAATTGACCACTCTCAATTCGGCCCCGCATCGAACCACCCACTGGTCGAACCTGTGCCGCCTTTCCGGCTTGCAAGGCATTGATTGCGTCTTTCACCCAACTCACAGGATCTCGCGTTTAATCAAAAGCGAATAAGTATTTGACCGCCGAAGTGCGGTGGAAAGTGAAGAATGGGCAACAGACGAGAGCAACTCGCATCTCCATGCTCAACGCTGCTATAATTGGCGGTTCGAAGACAGACATTCGCGGCAACAAGAGCCGCGTCTAACTGTAGGCATATCCGGTGCGGGTTCGAAATGACGGATTAGGGTGCGAAAGAAACGTATGTGGTCCAGCCGGAGCGTTTCTCGGCAATTCGATCAACCGACACAGATGATATTGGGAGAAATAATGGCAGTGAAATTTGTTAACCTTGATGCGTTGCTTCCGCGGGAAGACTTCGAGGTGATTGCCACAGACGAGCAGGTGCCTTCGCAATTGGGCGACACACTCCCTTTGGCCGATCTCGAACCTGGGCGATTTACATATGCCGCCCTTCGCAAGCCTGACTTTCAGCGTGAGACCTCGAACTGGAGTCCGCAACACATTGTCGACTTCGTTAAAAGCTTTGTCGAAGGCGATCTGATCCCAGCAGTAATTCTTTGGCAAAGCCCTACAAACAATAGCTTGTTTGCAATCGATGGCGCGCATCGGCTGAGCGCTTTGATCGCTTGGGTGCGAGATGACTATGGCGATGGAGATATCTCTCGAAAGTTTTACGAAAATAGAATACGCCCAGAACAGCTTGAGGCAGCCGAAGACACTCGATGGCTAATAAAGAGCCAACTTGGATCATTTAAGGACTTTCAGAGTGCCGTGTTGTACCCTGATAATTCAGACCCGGCTCTAGTTCGACGAGCTAAACGTCTTGGAGCAGTGGCATTGCCACTTCAATGGGTGCGAGGTGACGCAAAGAAGGCCGAACAGTCATTTCTTCGGATCAATCAAAAGGCAACATCGATCGATCCGACAGAAATGCAGATAATTGAAAACAGGAATAAACCGAACGCGATATCTGCGAGAGCAATTGTACGAGCTGGCGTTGGGCATAAGTTCTGGAGCGGATTCACCACCGAGAACCGACTTGAAACAGAGCAACTCGCAAAGGCGATTCACACTCTGTTTTTCGAACCACCGATCAAAACGCCAGTTAAGACCATAGACCTTCCGATGGCGGGCCAGGGCTATTCTCCTGCTGCGTTACGACTGGTTTACGAGTTTGTTAATACGGTGAACGATTCTCGGACATTGACATCAACAAAAAAGCTACCCGATGACACTAGCGGGACGGATACAGTCAATTTTCTGAGGGAATCGAAAAAGCTTGCTGTATTGCTATCCTCCAACGAGCCTTGCTCGCTCGGATTGCACCCCGCCGTCTATTTCTATGGTTCTACAGGAGCTTATGTCCCATCTGCATTTCTGGCAACGCTTCAGTTTGTGAAGGAATTGCGGGATACGAACAAGCTAATGAAGTTCACATCCGTGAGAGCACAGTTCGAGGATTTTCTTGTTGAAAACAAACATTTCATTAACGTGATTGTGAGCGAGAAAGGAAGTGGCTTTCGCGCCGTTCCATTCGTGACGAAGATGTATAAGACCATTTTCGCTGAGCTTCTCCAAGCTCATGACTCAGGACAGATTCTTCGTGCCCTTCATCAGCAAGGGCTAAACTTTCTTGAGCCGATGACTGGCGAAGGTGGTGGAACAGGAGCTTTCTCGTCAGCAGCCAAAAGTGCAGCTGTATTGTCCAATGCGCTCACAAACGCATTGCGATGCGGAGAATGCGGTGCACGTGTGCATCATGAAAGAGCGATAACGATTGACCACAAGGTTCGAAAAGAAGATGGTGGATCTTCGCATAGCAGCAATGCGCTTCTTATGCATCCATATTGCAACTCCGGTGTGAAGGAGAAACGCGTAGCGCAGCAGACGGGAACAGACTAACTTGCGATTATCGCATGCGGGACTACGCAGTTATTCTCCGTGCAAAGACTTACCAAATAATATAGCAATTTCCCCGGAACCACAGCCAAAGCCGCCGCGATCAGAGGGCGCATATTGGCGTCGAGCAGTTGTTGCATCTCATAAGGTCGGTATCTCGCCACTGTCCCCACGTAAAACATCATCAGTAAAGAATACGGAAGATGGTGTAGCTTCGGGGAACCTAGGTCACAGTAGTAGACGTATCCTTTGGGAGTCAAAAGGTAGCAAATGTCGAAGGTCCCATAATCGGCGCAAACAATTCGATAGATCCGATCAAAGTTTTCGCAAGTGAATTTCTTTCGTCGTGCTGACCGGGAACAATGCACCCATCCTACTCGCAACTTTCTTTGAAGTAGTCTTTGCGAATCCCAGCGTGGAACTTCTCACTTCAAACTCTGGAAAGTTGTTTTTCTTGTAAGCGACCTCCGTGAATAGGTGTGACTCTGCAGGATTCACCATGAAGCGAATATCTAAGGGAAGGAAACTCCTTTTCCTGCTTGGCATGTGCTTAAGCGTGAAAGCCATCTCATGGATTTCTGGGATGTGACCGCAGATGCCCTTGATTGAGACTGACTCACGTCCTGTAAGGGGCTTACCAAGCAACTTGGCGAATACGTGAAAAATGTTCAGAGCAGCGCTCGAAGGCGCAGAAATTTGCAATTCTTGGACAGAGCCCAAAGGGAGCGAAAGCCCATGTTGCTCCATTTGTGTTTCAAGATCTACGCCTCGGATGGAAAGGAAACATTTGACGAGGTTGAGAATTCCGTAGTACACCAATGTGCCCTGTGCTGGAATCGGACTGGCCGTCGTCACGGCATTACTGTTTGTCACGCACAGGCAACTCAGCGGCATGATTGAATTCGCAGGCCGCACTGTAGCAGCGAGTTTTTATCGGCAGCACTCAGTCTATCTTTGGCTTACGGCTGCGGAATGGGCGACAGGCATCGCGTTGGCTGTCTTGGGAATGCTCCCAGATGCGATTGCGAGAACGAAAGATGGTTCCTCAAGAAAAAAAGGCAGAGCCAGGCGACGAAAGCCGTCTCATCTTCGTGGGCCCCAGAAGGCAGTATGGCACGACAACAAACGAAAGAGCCGCAAGTCATTCTCGCGAGATGACTTGCGGCTCAAGCTCCCCGACTTGGATTCGAACCAAGAACCTACGGATTAACAGTCCGGCGCTCTACCGGTTGAGCTATCGGGGAATCTACAAGTATCTTAGTGGATGGTGGAAATGATGCAAGTCAAACTGGTTCCCGAGAGTCAGGTGACTTGCCGGATGCCCGAAGTTGAAGTGCTGCCAGAAGTTGAGGGGCTGCAGCCCCTTGGTCACCACGGCTCGGATTTCCAGTAGGTCACGAACTCTCTGCCAGGCTCGCAAAGGCTGGCTGACGGTTTGCGACGGATTTCGTGCGGCTGCAGATTCCAAAGCCATCACGGCAGAACTTACTTGGGCAGTCCGGGGAGTTGGGATAATTTCTCTGGCCAGTCGGCCCCCAACTTGATCCACTGCTTCAAATCTCCCTTCTGCTGATCGGAGAGGCGGTTGCCATCGGGTGGCATGACGACATCGGCATCGGTTCCATTCACCAGATGCATCAGCCGACTTTCCTCCGGATGCTGGGGAACGACTGCAGGACCGTTGTCGCCACCATTGAGAAAGTCATCTCGCCGGTCTAAACGAAATCCTGATTCCTGCTTTTCCGGCCCGTGGCATTTCACACAATGCTTCACAAAGATCGGTGCAATTTTCTGTTCGAAAACCGTCTTTGCCGTCGGCTCGGCACTGGATGTCACTGGCAAGTTCAAAATGAACCAGAGGCTGAAGCTCAGCGGCCATGCGAAAAAGCTCCACCGTCGCTGAGATGGCCGATCGCGGTTGAACAACACCTGTCTCATGTTAAGTGCAACACTCAGGAGTGGCAGCGAACTGGACGTTTATCGAGAGGGATGAAGCTCTGGAACGAAAATGCCCATACTCGAACTGATTTCGTAGTATGGGCATCACTTAGACGCAAAGGGCAATGATCGTTCCGCTATTGTGCTTCTGTGGCTGAACGAACTGCTCCCAGGCCCTTGGTTGGGGGTGATGGGTTCTTTTCAGCCTTTTCCTTGGCGGCAGCTAACAGGCTTTGTGCCTGAAGAAGATCTTGAGTCGTGAAGAGTGGCTGCTGTTGAGGGCTAATCAGTGAGCGATTGTGCTCGGCAGCCAATTCAGCAAACGTCATTTTATTGGTCAGATGCCAGGCAGCAGCTTGTGCAGCCTGTGGATTGACCCGCGGATCATTGACGTATGTCAAAAGTTCACGAAGCAGAGGATCTGTCGAAAATCTTTCTACGGGAACGAGGGTGTATTTGCTTTTGGGTGACGGTTCGGGCTTGCCGTGCTCCAGGCAGACGCTTTTCATTGGGATTGAGGCAATTTTCTCAGCAGGGATCGAGAAGATGCCGGGCTGCTGGCCACCGCCAAAACCCTGTCCTCCACCAATGCCACCCTGCTGGCCGCCAAGACCACCACCACCAGCCTGCTGGCCGCCACCCTGCTGGCCGCCTAATCCACCTTGTCCACCGCCAATGCCACCGCCTCCGAAACCGCCACCGCCACCAAACTGGGCATGAATGCTGACCATGACGACGGCATTCGGAACTTTAACATTCAATGGCTCAGTTGTTTTATTCTCAATGAGGACGTTCGCGCCCTTGGCATTCATGGGGATGACACGTACTCCCACTTCCCCGCGTTCCATGGCCTCAAAGAGTTCCACTTCTTTGGCGGATGGATCGTAGGTCAATTTCGTCAATGGACGCTGATTGACCTTCTTGACGGGCTTGGCCGGAGCTTTGATTTCCGATTCGTCAGCAGCAGAAACGGCACCTGCCATCACAGTAAAGGCCAGACAAGTGGAGAAAAAAGCTTTTGAACCCTGTGCCCGCATGAGTTTGGAGAGGGATCTGAGCATGGTTGAATTCCAGCTGAATGAATTGAACATTGATGAAAACTTGTGTGTTCGCGGTTTTCATCGATTGGGAGTTTGCTGCCTTCAGGCTAATTATATGACGCAGC
>VFQR01000760.1_pt1 | contig 34230 bp, 31 predicted proteins | sample 3512321 | NCBI WGS metagenome assembly VFQR01 (sample SAMN10412374, study PRJNA504923) | tailings metagenome | isolation source: Relicate 3 Philex TSF1 revegetated site | place: Philippines: Tuba, Benguet | collected 2017-08-29 | reverse complement strand
CTGAGCTTACCTCCGCTGACCCAAATACTCCTTTTGTCAACCTGCGGAATGTCGGCTAGACGGTTAACCTTTGACCATTACATTGACCGATGAGCCTAACAAATCAGCAAATTGAACAATTTATCAACGATGGCTACGTCAAGGTCGAGCAGGCGTTCCCTCGTCAACTCGCCGACCAGTGCCGAGAAATTCTTTGGGCCGATGTTGGCTGCGATCCTGAGGATAAATCGACCTGGCAGAAGCCCATAGTCTGGCTGGGGGAATATGCTCAGGCACCGTTTGTAGAGGCCGCTAACACCCCCCAACTGCATCGGGCTTTCGATCAACTGGTGGGTGAGGGAAACTGGAAACCGAGGCGAAGTTTAGGGTCTTTTCCGGTGCGATTTCCGGCGACCGAAGACACTGGGGATACCGGTTGGCATGTGGATGCCAGCTTTGCGGGTAAAGACTCGGACCCTAACGATTTTATGTCGTACCGAATCAACATTTATTCCCGCGATCGCGCCCTCTTAATGCTGTTCCTGTTTTCAGATGTGGGTGAGCAGAGTGCCCCCACCCGAATCCGAGCTAGCTCGCATTGTGAAGTAGCTCGGATTCTCGCACCTGCCGGAGAAAAAGGGTTATCGTTTGCCCAGCTGAGTGCCCAACTGAGTTCTACAGCGCAGTGCCCTGAAGTACTCGCCACAGGGAAAGCAGGAACAGTCTACCTCTGCCACCCGTTCCTGGTTCATGCTGCGCAGATTAACCGTGAATCTCAACCTCGATTCATGGCTCAACCACCTCTTTTTGCAGCTAGACCATTTGAGCTTACGGGTAAATCGCCCTCCTCCTATGTTCCCGTTGAGCGAGCTATTCGCAACGCTCTGGAAACATTAGGTGACGAAAATAGCTGAGGGTCTGATCATCAGCATTGATTCAACGACACTTAACGCTACATTAGGAAAATTATGATGAAGCCCACTCGTTGTTTCGTGGCAACTCAATTATGAATAATCTTTTTAGCATTAATTCAACGTATGTTGTGATGGATGAAAATGGCAGCGCCATTCCTGTTCCGGTGAATGCCACTTTCTTTGAAGACTTAGAACGGCAATTCGGTGACTTTAAAGGAAAGCAGCTAATTTCCCACTATACCTTTACCCAAGATTGGGACACCTGGGAAATGCACCCGGCTGGCGACGAATTTGTTTGTTTGCTCTCAGGCCAGGTCGAATTTATCTTAGAGCAAGATTCTGGGGAAACAAAGGTACAGATGAGCATACCTGGGGAATTTGTAATCGTACCCCAGGGGGTATGGCACACGGCCAAGGTAAATACTCCCAGTTCAATGCTGTTTGTCACTCCTGGCGAAGGCACTCAGAACCGTCCGCTTTGATTGCTTTTAATTTTTGAGGTTTTACTCATGCGTCTTAACCGATTCATGGTGCTGCTTGCCCTAACCACTTCACTAGTCAACAGTACCCATCTCCCAGCGCTAGGACAGATTCAGGAAACTGATGCTGGCGAAGCTATACCAGCCGAAATCGTTTTGCGTTTGCTAAGTTCAGATGTTCTAGAAGCTCAGCAAATATTTCTTTATGAGTTGCCCAACGACCTTCCCATACAACTTCCATTACCCGACCAGGCTACCGTACTCGCCAGCGTAGTCTACCGCGTTGAAGGATTCGATTTTGATTTCTATCGAGTCTTGCTCGACGTTCCTCACCCCCCGGAGACTGTGGCCGCTCAATATAGAGAGCAACTGGAATTAAGTGGTTGGGAAGAGCCCAGACCTACCGCAGGAGACCTGGCTGGATTTATCCCAAGCGCTGCGCGGCTAGAAAATCAGTTTGTTTTTTGCAGCGCAGATAAGACTCAGGGCATTTTTGCGTCGGCATCTTCTCAAGCAGACAACTCAACCGGCTTAGACCTTAATTTAGCTCCTATTACCGGCGATCATTCAAGCTGTCGCTCAGACCTTGCCAGTGCTCAGCCGCCAGATTTTGAATCGCCGATGCCGTTGCTAAGTCCTCCAGTAGGGGCGATTGTTACTCCGCAAGATAGCTCTGCTAGCGGCAGTAAACCTAATGAGTATTTTTATGTGGAAGTTGACGCCACGATTGAATCTGAACTCAGTGCAGAAGCGATCGCTCAACACTATGCTGCTCAATGGGAATCAGCGGGATGGAGTCCTTACGGGGAAGAGACTAATGGCAGCGTTAAAAAAGTTTGGAGGTTAGAGGACGAAGCTGGCCAACCATGGCAGGGTACCTTGACCATTGAGCCATCAGCAGAGCAGTCTGGAGTTTATAGGGCTATAGCGACAGTGGAAGTGCTACAAGAAAATTCCCATGAATAAATAGGAGTAGGCAAATCCGTCAGCGCAACAGCAATCGTCAATCTATGTCACCAGGAAATTTATGCCAGATACCCCTAAGATTGTGAACATGAACGAACTGGAGTGGAAAGAGGCCCACCACTCCGAACATTACACCGGCTGGTCTAAACGGCTAACGCCCTCAATGAATAGCCGACAGGGTCACATTGGGGTTGTGGTTGAACGGCTCAAACCCAAAAGCCTATCCTGTCCATTTCATTACCATGTCCATGAAGACGAATTTTGCCTAATTCTTAAAGGCAAGGCCCTGTTGCGGTACGGCGAGACTACCGTTGAAGTAAACGAAGGTGACGCCATCTCATTCCCTCGCGGAGAGCGGATCGCCCATCAGTTTTACAACCACACCGACGAGACAGTTGATATTTTGATGGTGGGTGAGAATCTTCCCTATGATGCTTGCTATTACCCTGATTCCGACAAATGGCTGTCGCGGTCTATTCCTGGCGTTGGCAAGTTCGAAGCCACTGACTACTGGACCGATGAGCCCGATATTCCAGTCATGAAAGCTCCTTCATCACAATAGACCAAAGGATGGTGCGCGTGTCAGAGTCTATTACCATGCTCAATCACCGAGAGGCTAACCCAGCTGAAGGGTTGCTGCCTCGACCAGCGGTGTGGTCTAGCAGGGGATGGGACGACATTCACCTGGAGCTATACCAACAACCCAAATTCGCTACGGCGGAGCATCAGCATACCCTGCACGCGATCGCGATCGGCCTCCCCAATGCGGCTACCAACCCCACGGGCTATCGCTGGCTCGACGGCCAGCGCCAGCGGGAAGAACGCCCCCAACACGGCCTCGCCATTATTCCCGCTGGCGTTGCTCACCGCTGTAGCTGGGATAGTGAAGCCCAGTTCATGGTGCTGGCGCTGGAACCGGCTCTGCTTCAGCAGGTAGGGCAAGATTGGGTGAACCCCGATCGCATTCAGCTCCTGCCTCAGTTTATGGATACGGCAGACAGCTTCATTCAAAGCCTGGTCTTAGCGCTGAAGGCGGAAGTGGTATCGGGAGGGCTGGGCAGTTCCTTGCTGGTGGATAGCCTGAAAACTGCGCTAGTCATTCATCTGCTGCGTGACTACTGTGTGACTCAGCCCCGGCTCTCTAGCATTGCCGGTGGACTCTCCAAAACAAAGCGAAAGCAGGTCAAGGAGTATGTTGATGCCAATCTGCATCAGGAGTTGAAACTGGTGGAATTGGCTGCGATCGCCCAAATTAGTCCGGCTTACTTTGCCCGTTTGTTCAAGCAAAGCGAAGGGATCTCACCCCATCAGTACATCTTGCAGCGGCGGGTAGAACAGGCCCAGGCTTTGCTGCGCCACAGCGAACTCAGCCTGGCAGAAATTGCCGTCAGGGTCGGCTTTTGCGATCAGAGCCATCTGACACGGTGCTTTAAGCGCTTAGTGGGCATCACTCCAACTCAGTTTCGTCAACGTTAATCAACCTCATTCAAGTCCAGAAGTGGAGTTCTGCCGGTAGAAAAACCACAGATTCCGAGTTGGACTTGGGATAGCAGGAATATCCCAAAGATAGGCGGTTTTGTTCTAGCCGCTGGCGCAGTTCAATTTCTAGGCTGACAACAGGTTTTGTGGGAGAAACAACCATGCCTGTTGAATATGCCGAAGTAATCGTAACCACCCCAGACGGCCAAATGCCTGCCTTTTTGTGCCAGCCTGCGGAGGGCGATCGCCCTTCAGGGCCGGTCTTTGACCGACGCCTGCCCGCTGTCTTGCTCCTAATGGAAGCCTTTGGCCTGACCCGTCACATTCGCGATATTGCCCTGCGCCTGGCCCAGGAGGGCTATGCGGTGCTGGCTCCCAATCTGTATTACCGAGAGGGCAAGGACATCACCTTTCGCTATGACGAAGTCGAACAGGCAATGGCGACCATGTATCGCCTGAATTTTGGTCAGCCGGTTGAGCAGGATCTGAAGGCCGCGATCGCCTATCTCAAGGCTTTGCCCGCAGTAGATGCTGAACGCATCGGTGTGACCGGATTTTGCCTGGGGGGTGGCCTCACCTTTCTGACCGCCTGTCGCTTTTCCGCAGAGATTGCCGCCGCTGCCCCCTTCTACGGCATGGTGCTAGACGAGTGGATTGAGGCCGTGAAAGATATTACTGTGCCGATGATGCTGTTCTTTGGGGGGCAAGATCCGTTCATTGGCCGCGATCGCATCCAGCAGATCGAAGCCCGCTTTCAGCAGCTCGGCAAAGCTTACACGCTGAAGCTTTACCCCGAAGCTACTCACGGCTTCTTCTGCCACGAGCGCGAGTCTTACCACGCCGCTGCTGCTATCGATGCAGGGCACAAGTTAACGCTGTTTCTTCAGGCTGAGTTGTGCTAATTGCTGGTGTATGGAGGGGGAAAGAAGGTCGTTTCTTTTGATGAAGGAGGAACCGGGGACAGCGTGCGATCGCATACAACAGACTAACAGATGACCATAACCCACAACGACGGTTAGTTTAGATCGGTCGGTCGGTAGCTCGCTACTCAGAGTAGCTCTCGCCCATTCTCTGGTTGAAATGTCCGTTCTTTGGTTGAAATGTCCGTTCGGCTATATTGCCTCATTCCCATAATAACGTTGGTGTCTATACCAGCGGCCAGCGGTTTATCTTATACTGTGACACCTGCTGTGCGATGGTAGATGCCTGAACTCTATAACCTTTGCTATTGAAGGGTTTCAGACTTTATTAAAAAGGCTTCGATCCATCTTCGATCCAAAATTGCTCAATGCTGGCCAGAAACTCACCGCTGGCAGACAGACCTCGAAGTCAATGCTCTTGCTTTACTGGATCCATAGCTTGCATTAGATGCGGTCTTTTCAGCTTGGCTCCCCCACTGAAATGAGCCATGGGTAAAGGCTATCTCGCTTCCCAGATGCTGGAATTAGGAGCAGGCCTTGGTAACCTTTAGGGCATTCCGAGGTGATGCCTATGCCCCGTTCCCTTCGATTAACCAAACCGCCAAACGACATTGTTACAGCGACAATCGGCTTGCTAACCCAGGAACAGGTCGGACAAATCGATGATATCTGGGCAGGCATCCTGCGGGAGACACAGCAGCCTGATGCCAGTTGGAACTGGGCCTATAAGTTACGGCTGGCTGTCAATGACGATCGCTATGAGGCCTATGGCATCGAGTTCGAGGCACTACTTCAAGGCGTTATCTTGCTCGAAACGCAATGGCACAGTTCTTGGTTGTCGCAACGCTTTCCTCTGGTCTATGTCGAATACTTAGCCTCTGCACCATGGAATCGCCGATTACTCGAAGATCCGCCTTATCTGATTGGGGTCGGACGAGCGCTCGTACTTTTTGCCCGTCAGCGCAGTGTGGAGTTAGGGTACGGTGGTCGTGTCGGTCTCCATGCGCTACCGGGCGTGGAAGCTTTCTATCGACGATACAATATGCCAGACTACGGCCCCGACCCGGACAAAGACGGGTTGGTATACTTCGAGTACGGCGCTTTAACGCTCTAACTCAGAGAGTCGCTTATGAATGACGCAATCCTGGCTGAGCAACTGAGAAAAACTGGCAACCTGATGGACTTGCTCAATGACGAGGCTTGGGTTCGGGAAGCAGATGCCGATCGCGCCGGGGAGGAAGGGCCGGTTGAGGCTGGTCTGGGCCTACAGCCTTACGTGGAGTTAATTAAGAATGCTTCGCCAGAAGCTTTGCAGCGGCAGCGGTGGACTGTGAAAGTGCTATCTATCTTGTTGTCGGAGCTAAAGGGGTGGTTAGAGTCGTGGCACCTCGGGCGAAGTCTGGAGGTTGTCTACATGGAGGCACAAAAATGCCTGTATCGTCACCTGAGAAATTTGACTCCAGAACAAACGGACTGGATTGAGGCGCTATTGGCTGAAAAAGAGCAGCCACTACCCGACGAGCAGAAGGTGGTTCGGGTTCAAGCAGTAACCATGCTCGCTGAAATGTTTACTGCCGAAGATTGGCAGGCGATCGCAGATATTGCCTCTCAAACGATGGCGAAAGACATTTTGCAGATGGGGCAAGAAGCGGCGGTTCCCACTCTCGCCATCTAAACTTAGCCATTTAAGCCATTCAATAGGGTTGAGAATGGCCTTGTGCTTTTCTATCCCCTCAAGCGAACACCTCCCCCTGCCCCTCGTGAGTGAAGCAGGGGACAGATGGAGCTGGATCGAACATAACGGTGTACTGAGCTGAGGGGCTCAGCCGCCGCATGGCTTTCAAATGGGCATCAGCATCATTGCGAAGCCGAAACCGGGCCACGGTGCGCCGCTGCATGTGGGGAAGGAGTTGAACAACGCACCAGGGATGGAGCAGCTGGTTATAGGCCGTAGGAGAGCCCACATCGTAGGCAGCAGATGAAGAGTACTGCTGGCTCTCCAAAGAGTGAGTCTCCTGCTCACTGGCAGTATCCCTTAGGCAAGACTGCACGATCTCCCCGGCACTGGCAGCGCTGGGCCTTAACGCTTGCTCAATCTTGCCCAACAGCTCAGAGGCCTCTCGATCAGGGGGATGCAGCGTCCAGGCGTTGATCGGGGCAGGCTGGAAGGTCAGCCGGTAGGTTTTGCTGTTTCTACCATGAACGAGCCAAACGGCCTGCCGAGGAAGCTTTTGCAGACGGTACGAGCCTTGCCCTGGCTCTGCCAGCGCCGCCCGGATTTGTTTGATATCAGCCATGATTCGGTGCCCTTGGCTCATGCGACTGTCCTCCCTGATGCGTTAATGCGGTGCAGTTGATGCCACCCTAGCCAGAGGAGATTTGCCAAAACAGAGCACGGTGATATTGACAATCTTGGGTTAGATGTGATCGTCTCTAGACTCAGTGGCGCAGAGAGCCTGCCGCAGGTCTGCCGGAATCTGGTCAAAGTTGTCGAGCAAAAAATCCATCAGGGCCAGATGGCGGAGGTCTACAGGGGTGGGGCGGCGATAGCTGCGACCTTTGCGAAACCAGCCCCGCACTGTCGATACTGAGCGGGAGCAGATCGCGGCCATGTCTTCTTGACTCACCTGCCACTTGGCGTAAAACCTCTGGGGCGTCATGCCCAGTTGGCAGTAGCTGTACCGCTCGATTAGGCGCTGCTCGCGGAGAGAAAGGGGGCGGGGATTCATTGGGTAGGCTGCTCATTGATGAGTTCGAGGTCGTCTTCCCAGGCGATATCGGCCCTGACCTGTGTGGCACTGGGGGAAGCAGGATCAAGCCAGATCAGGTAGCACCATTGCCAGCGGCGGCTGTGGGGGGCAAAGCTGTAGAACTGGCCAATGACCATGCCCCAATCGGTCGCGCTGCCATGGGGAACCCAGCGGAGGCGATCGCCGTAGTGAAAGCGGGGCGCTTCAACCTGAGGGAAGGCGGCAGGCAGGTCAGTGGTTGGCGGGAGGTGCAAGTGGCCAGGGTTGAAGGCATACCCGAAGGCTCGATGGATGACCTGAAGCTGCTGCGATCGCTGGCGTGGGAAAGGCTGAGCCATAGGGAGGGCACCTCCTGGGTGCTGGTGAAAGTCAGCCTGGCAGCCAAACACGGCTGAGGTGACTTGACTAGCGGATATACTTATCTATATTAGTTTAATCTACTCTAGATTAGAGTAGATTACCCTTAATCGCAACGCTTCACCTAGGCTTGCTCTAGAGCTAGATAGAGTGGCTATGACTACCCAGAAGCGACAGACCAGCATTTACCTGCCCGACCCCATGAGGGATGCCATTCAGGCGATCGCAGATAGAGATCAGCGATCGTTCACGTTTGTGGTTGAAATGCTTTTGAAGGAAGCTTTAGAGGCGAGGGAGGCCAGCGGGAAGAAAGGTTAGGCGAACTCAGTCAGGAGGTTTAGCGATGCCTGACCTCACCATCAAACTTGCAGCATCTGGGTCTCTGGCGGGCTCAGGACTCAACCTTGTCCGATCGCTCCCATTCCAAGGTGATTTCTAAGTTGGCTTTGCCAGAGCCTTTAACGATCACGGCGGTCAGTTGCCCGGACTCAATGGCCAGTTCTGTTCGTAAATCAGTTTCCGGCAGTTGGATAAGTAAGCGGGACGAATTAAACGTTAGATAGGCTAAGCAGCGGCAGCCCCCTTAAATCAAGGCTTTCAGCGATTATGAAGAAGCTGAGGCATCTTATGAATTATTGGGTCTTGCTACTTACCATCGGGCAAATTGATTGTGATTTGCATGATTTAGGCTCCCCTTTCGGGGGTTTCGCTCAGAGTATCGAGGTAGGTGATGGTCGCTTTGGCCCAAACGCTTTCCTCCAGGTAGTGTTTGGCAATTTCTCCCAGCGTTGCTTTGGTGGCTTGGAGGTGACGCTCTGGATTGAGCAACTGTTGGCGGAGGGTCACTAGCTTGTGAGTGGGGGATTGCTGGATTTCGATGAATTCTGCGTCAATGATGGCTAGGGCCTCGGGTTCGGTAGCGACGCTGGGATGCTGGGTTTGGAGTTGAGTAATCAGGGTTTGTAGGTCGGCTATGGCTGCCTGCACCGATGGATCGGTTGCGTAGTTATGCTGCGTCTCGATGTAGGTATCGACCTGCTCAAAAACTTGTACTTTCTCGGCTTTAGGGAAACTGTATTTTGAGACTTCTGTCATGGGGATGGCTCATGCTCAAGAATAAATTCCAGATTTTGGGCACCGTGGAGCACCCGAATAATGTCCACCGTGTCAGGCTGAATTTGGTAGAAAATGATGTACTTATTGAAGCCTTTGATAGGGTATTGACGCACTTGGGTGAGTGTTGGAGTCATGAAGCCGCTGAGCTTGCCGATCCTAGGTAGTTCGGCAATGCGCTGAAAGGTAGCCTCGGCAGCATAGAGAAAGCGATCGCCCGCATCAAGGTTGTCAAGACTGATGTAGGTCGCATGGGCGATCAAGTCTTGAATGACGATTGGGCGTTTGGTCAGGTTAGCCATTTTGGGGGCGATCGCTTTGGTTTTGGCGAACAGCGGCGCGGATAGATTCCCAGTCGGTGATGGTCATAGGGGTGGCGTCGCCAGAGGCTAGCCCTTCGAGAATGAGGGGTTCGAGGTGGTCTTTGCGGGCTTTGTCTTGTTGAATGAGGGCTTGAATGTAGTCGTCAGCAGTGTTGTACTGGCCTGATGCCAGTTGTTGTTGCAGGTAGGCGGTTAGCGCTTCTGGGAGGGAGACGGTGAGCGTAGTCATGGGATGTGCCTCAGCAAAGGGGTATGGGATAGTTTATTGACTATGTATTTGAATCGAGGGGATGGTCATGGTAATTTTCAACTCGCTCAAAGATTCTGACTTCGGTCGCATTGGGAAACTGGTTGATCACTTGCCCAGAAGCGTCGCCTTGCTTTGATTTTTGAACTTCTAATTTTTCATTTTGGATTGCCACCGCTTCATACCAAAGTTCGTAGTTGTAAAGCTGGCAGTGATTTTGGATGGCGGCGATCGCCAGGTAAGAATCCATGCTTGATGTGCTGCATTGTTGTCGCCAAAGTAAGCCTATTGGTCTTGGATTACCTATTCTTCTAAGTGCCTCAATGGCACTACGACGAACCCCAGGATATCTATCTCTTAAAGCATTGATGATAGACATGAGAATCAATGCTTTTGAAAAGAGTGTTATTGAATCTTCAGATAAAATTTTACCGAGGGATTCAATTGCAATTTGCCTTAAGTAAGCACCACGAGTTTGAAGTATTTGATCCCAAAGGATTGCAATTCTTTCACCTCCAAATTTTCTCAGCACCACAACCGCGCTGCTACGGACGTCCCAGTCCGGGTGTTGGAGAGCCTGGAGCAAGCTGGAGATCGCCGCTTCACTGCCGATCTTCCCTAAGGCCACCGCCGCGCTGCTACAAACATACGAATTTCGATCTTGGAGGGCCTGGAGCAAACCGGGGATCGTAGCCTCACTGCCAATCTTCCCTAAGGCCGCCACCGCTATCCTACGAATACCCCAGTCCGGGTGTTGGAGGGCCTGGAGCAAGCTGGGGATCGTGGCCTCACTGCCGATGCTCCCTAAGGCTTCCGCCGCTATTCCACGGACACCCGAGTCCGGGTCTTGGAGGGCCTGGAGCAAGCTGGAGATCGCCGCCTCACTGCCGATGCTCCCTAAGGCCACCGCCGCACTCTTACGAACACCCGAGTCTTGGTCTTGGAGAGCCTGGAGCAAGCTGGAGATCGCCGCCTTACTGCCGATGTCCCCTAAGACCACCGCCGCTATCCCACGGACACCCGAATCCGGGTCTTGGAGGGTTTGGAGCAAGTCGGGGATCGTAGCCTCACTGCCGATGCTCCCTAAGGCCGCCACCGCTATTTGACGAAAACCCGAGTCCGGGTCTTGGAGGGCCTGGAGCAAGCCGGGGATTGCCGCCTCGCTGCCGATGTTCCTTAAGGCCATCGCCGCTATCCTACGAACACCCGAGTCCGGGTCTTGGAGGGCCTGGATCAAGTTGGGGATCGTGGCCTCACTGCCGATGCTCCCTAAGACTTCCGTCGCTATCTTACGAACATCTGAGTCTTGGTGTTGGAGGGCCTGGATCAAGCTAGGGATCGTGGCCTCACTGCCGATGCTCCCTAAGGCTTCCCCTGCTATATGACGGAGGACACCCCAGTCCGGGTCTTGGAGGGCCTGGAGAAGGCCGGGGATCGCCGTCTCACTGCCGATCTTCCCTAAGGCCATCGCCGCCCTCCAACGAACATCCGCGTCCGGGTGTTGAAGGGCCTGGAGCAAGCCAGGGATAGCCGCCTCACTGCCTAGCTTCCCCAACCCCTCAGCCGCCCTCCAACGAACATCCGCGTCCGGGTGTTGGAGGGCCTGGATCAAGCCAGGGATCGCCGCCTCACTGCCTAGCTTCCCTAACGCCTCAGCTGCCCTCCTACAAACATCCGCATCCGGGTCTTGGAGGGCCTGGAGCAAACCGAGGATCGTGGCCTCACTACCGATCTTCCCTAAGGCCACCGCCGCACTCTTACGAACATCTGAGTGTGGGTCTTGGAGGGCCCGGAGCAAGTCAGGGATCGTAGCCTCACTGCCGATCTTCCCTAAGGCCGCCACCGCTATCCCACGAACACCCCAGTCCAGGTCTTGGAGGGCCTGGAGCAAGTCGGGGATCGTGGCCTCACTGCCAATGTTCTCTAAGGCCATCGCCGATATCCTACGAACATCTGAGTCCGGGTCTTGGAGGGCCTGGAGCAAGCCGGGGATTGCCGCCTCACTGCCGATCTTCCCTAAGGCCATCGCCGCGCTACTACGAACATCCCAGTCCGGGTCTTGAAGGGCCTGGAGCAAACCGGGGATCGCCGCCTCACTGCCGATCTTCCCTAATGCTTCCGTCGCACTCTTGCGAACATCTGAGTCCAGGTCTTGGAGGGCCTGGAGCAAACCGGGGATCGTGGCCTCACTGCCGATGTCCCCTAAGACCACCGCCACTATCTCGCGGACACCTGGGTCTTGGTGTTGGAGGGCCTGGAGCAAGCCGGGGATTGCCGCCTCACTGCCGATCTTACCTAAAACTTGAGCTGCGCTGCTACGAACCCCTGAGTCCGGGTCTTGGAGGGACTGGAGAAGACCAGAGATCGCCGCCTCACTGCGGCTGATGGCCCAAAAATCAACTTTTAGATGTATTGGAATTTCTAGAGCATCTATCCAGCCCACGGTTTTAGCCTGCAAGGGCTTATTTACCTCCCCTGCAAGTCTCGCCCCCAGCATCAAATCTACGTCGTCTATCGCCAGCTTCACCACCCGTAGTGCTTGGGCCTCGTCATCCACTAGTGACAGCATCAGGGCTATGGATTCTGTCCATTTCAAGTAATTCAGATAGTCGCGCTTAAATTTAGCTTCATCCCTCAGCAGCTCAGGCAGTAAAATCAGCAGCGCTTCTGCTGCATAATATTCTTGAAAAAGCTGGTGGTGAAATTCCAGTTCTCTGGGGTTGGCGGCAACTTGCAACAGATGGTGTTCTAGCAAATCTTCCAGCCATTCTTTGGCCCGCTGCCCTGGGGCCTCCACTCGTCCGGAGAGGTAATGTTCCAAAAGGGACTCGGCCTGGTTGCGATCTAGCGTCAGCCAAGCTGCGGTGGGCTTAGCGTGGTCGCTCTGCAACATGCAAAAGGCCAAATGCCGCAACAGCTCTGGCTTGAACCGCCGAAAGTCGTCAGAGACAGCAGCTAGGCCCTTGAACTGGTCATACTTGGCATCAAACAGGCGAAACAGCTCGCCTTTGCTCTGGGGGATCTGTCTAGTTTCGCTGTCAAAGACATCGCAGAGCATTTTCAGCAGCAACGGAGTCTCGGCCACTTCCCGCAGGCGGTCTTTAAGCTGACGCAGCAACGTATCGGCTTGGTTCGGAAGTCCTCGCTGAGTCAGGTACTTGTTCACAAACTCCCGCATTTGGGCTTCGCTCAGGGGGCGCATTTCCAACCGCTTTTGGATGCCCAGGTCACCGCCCACCGCCAGATCTCGCGTCGTGAAGATCATCGCTGTGGCGGGGTTATCCTCTCGGAAAGTTTGAAGGGCGCGCCGCTGCTGATCCGAAGAAATTTCGTTGACGCCATCAAGCAGCAGCAGTAATCGGTCTTCCAGCAACCAATCCTCCAGTTGCTCTGGGCTAACTCGCACCTTGGCCCGCCGAAACTCCGCCAGAATTAGCTCAATAATGGGGCGATCGCCCTTGAGCTGTACATACACCGGAATCATCTCAGGTCGTTCTAGGGCGGCATCTGCCCTCTCCAGCAGCAATCGTTTCAGGGTGGTCGATTTCCCTGAACCCGGTCGTCCGGCCAGCAGCAAATGTTGCCGCTGTTCCCCCAGGGCGTATTTTTGTAAGCCTTCCAAAACTGGAAAGCGTTCTACCTTGAGTTGCTTGGCCTCATCTGCCTGGATGTCTACGTCTGAGGAGGTTTGTGGCTCAACTGTTTCTGCCTCCAGCGGAATCAAAACCTCAGTCTCGGTATAGAGGTCGCGCACCTGCTGGTATCTGGGATCTTGGCACACAAATTGTAGGTAATCAAAAAAAACAAACGCAGGAGGTAAGTTGCCCCGCCGCCATTGTTCCAAATAATCCTGAACGGTGCTGAGTCCTGGCCCAATCGGGCTGTCAGCCCATTCCAGCAGAGCGCTGACCTGTTCACCGATCTTGGCCGACGCTCCGGCCCGATTCATTCTGGGCATATTCACCGCGATCAGCAGTCGCTCGAAGGCGGCGGGCGATAGGTTGCTGAGGGTATCGAATAGCTGAGTGCGATCCACGGCGGCAAAGAAAACCTTATCGCTATGATACTTCCAGAGAAATTGCCGGTAGCGCCTATGAGAAGACCTAAACCTGTGTATTTATCTCAGTTAGAGGAGATAGAGATTCTGTGGCCCGGTGACGTGCGAATGCTGGCAGAATTTGTCCTCAGGGCTCATGATGCCAAAGATCAACAAACCAACTTGCAAAACCCAGGGGCGAAGACGCGATCGCGCACTACGCTTCATGGCCTCGCGCTTCAGTTTGCCCAGATAACCTGGCTTCCCAAGGAGCGAATTGAAACTATTTTCCTGGCCTACGGCTTTGACTTAGGGTCAGTTGTCGAATTTGATTGAAGGCCCAAGTGCCATCCCCTAGTCTGGCAAGGACAATGCCGATTTTCGCCCTGGTCAGCCAGGCTCCGCAAACGGCTGTCACCCCGCCGCATCCTCCGTCGGCCCAAAAAACGAGGCCAACCCCTCCACCGCCAAGACAACCACCTCCTCGATCGCCTCAGGGTTCAGGGTATCCCCGATCGCAGCAGCACCGGCTTCAGTTTCAAACTCACAGATTTTTCCTCCCACCCCATAGCCCGCCTCCGCTTCCAGCACGCTGATGTGGGTAATCGGAACCAGTTGATCAACCTCGCCCGGCTCAGCGATATTCAGCGCCAGGTGGCAGCCTTCGCGAAAGGTCGTTTTCTTTAGCAAATCCTGCACTCGTTTAGGCGCACCCAAACGCCATGCCTCTGGTTCGCTGTCCTCGGCTGGATGTGCCCCCAGTAAATGCCCTTGCCCCAGAGCCTCCACAATTCTGTGGACGATGACCGGGGTCTGTAAGTGGGGCGCGACCCAATAGGTCTCCAGCTCTCGCCTGAGATCTGGCCGGGGCTTGAGCTGTCGTTGGCTCAGCCCCATGTCAAAGTAGGCTGGGGCAATGCCGACGCTTGCTTGGATTTCCTGATTTTTGAACTGCAACTCCAGCACCGCCGCATCCGGCAATTCAGGATGGGAAGAAGGCAAACTGATCAGCCAGTCGTGATCTTGAAATAGGCGATCATCCATCAGGTAACTTTCAATCAGGTCTTCCCATTGCTCGATATCCATTTCTTGGGGTGACTTCGGAATCCAGGGCAGAAAGTCTAGATAGGTTTTCTGGTCAATCGCCACTTGCGCCCGAGCGCTGCACGATTGAATCAGGGCTTCAGACAGTTCACCCGGCTCACCGGCCTCTTCATAGAGAATGCTCTCAACCATGTCTACCAACGACAGGCCATGGAGAGCGTAGAAAAATAGGAGCACCTGCCGCCGCCAGCAGTCGCCCCATTTTGAGAGGCCAGGCTCCATAGACTCAAGCTCCTGGGTCGTTTCAATCTCCATGACAATGAGGCCTTTCATGCACTCAAACGGAATCGCCCCTGCTTCCGCAAGAATGGCATTTTGCCCACCCAGGGAAGACAACGGATCCATAATCGCTATGGCCGATTCACAAACAGCCGCTAGCTTTGCTTCGCTGGGTAGGGCATCAAACTGCTCGGTGGCGTTGATACACTCAAACGGATCGTCAACGTCGATGTTGCGCAGCTCGTCGAATTTCTCAAAGAAGGCGGCCACGAGATTGGCGTACATCCACCGTTCAATTTCATTGGCATAGGGTTGCCCGTGTTTGACTGGCCACATGTCGAATTTCCCCAAAATACCGGCTGGCAACGTGACGATAGAGCACTCCTTTGCTAAAGGTAGCCAAAATATCAGGCTTCAGCCCCCTCCACACCGTTTTTCGCGCACTGCTTTCATATAGGAAATAATCCAAAAGTTCTACTCTGTGGTTTTAATCCTCAACTAGCTTGATAGTGGCGGGCCATGGCGATCGCATCCTTAGCGAACCTGTCCCGCACCTCCTCTGGCCCCACCACGATGCAGTTGGCTCCATAGCGGCGCACCTCACGAAAGAACCAAAAGGTGTGATAAATCTGCCGCACGATGCGGCGGGCCTGCTGGTCGGGCAGCCACTCGTTCTCCAAGTCAGCTTCGGTTTTGGATCGATAGCTAAAGGCCAGGCTGTTCAGCAGCCAGAATTCGACTTGGATGGTGCTGAGCTGGGGTTGCCAGTGCCCCTCTGCCGGAGAGATTACCGCCTCTTCGGGGATGCGATCGAGGCGGAGTGACCAGTTGTGGAGCAGAGCCTCGATGTCGCGGCTGCCTTCGGTCTCGTCGCACCAGCATTGCAGGTACTGACGGTCTTCGTAGGTGACAATTTTGGCGTGGCGAATGGTGAAGTTCCAGAGGCGACTGGCGGCATCCTGGTAGGTGAGGCGGAAGGGACGCTGGAGGCGAATGCAGCGCTCAATTTCTATCCGCCAGGGGGTGCTGGGCCGATCCACAAAGGCTTGAATTTCCTGGCGCAGGGGCAGGTTGATCTCGCTGCGCTCCAGCAGCAACTCGGCGATCGCTACAGCTTCGGCCAAATAGCCCAGGTCAGTGCACAGGTTGCGGGCGCGATTAAGAGCATTGATGCGATCGCGCCCCCAGTCATGATTCGTAGCCAGGCGCAGTTCACCGTTGGCAATGGCCTTGACCAGCTTCGAGACGTTGGGGTTGTCGCCCCAGGTTTGGTCAAATGCCAGCGCCAAATGCTCCAGCTGTGTTTTTTCTTGGTCTGACACCGAGAGTGTCAGGGCGCGGCCTTTGCGAGTCATTGTGGTAGTCACCGAAGTGCACGGACACTTTGCACAGGTTGAGTCTTGAATATCTCTATTGTGGTTGCCATGATGGGGAAAAGCAACAGCGCACGGACATTTTCTGGTTGACCCTACGATGCCTGCCTCAACTATGACGATGGATGAAAGAACGCTCCTAGAGCGGATCACCGTAGACCCCAAACTATTTGGGGGTAGGCCCATTATTCAGGGTCAGGCGATCACAGTAGAGGGGGTGCTGGCGACAATGGTTGCTGGGGCTTCTTTAGAGGAGGTTTTGATCATCTACTCGGAGCTAAGCCGAGAGGATGTGCTGGCCTGTCTGGAGTATGCTCGCCGGTTGGTCGCCCTCATGCGGCTAAAAGGTACGGATCTAATTCCTAGGCAACCGTAGTTTGAAGCAGGGTGTACGGGTGTCTGGCGAAATGTTGTGTTTCATCACGCTTTAAAGACAATCGCAGAGTTGATTCGCAAGGTTGAGAGTCATGCAATGGGCACCTTAGAAAAGTGGCCATCGGTCGGCGACGGCATTGGAGTGTGGTTTTTAGCAGTAAGTTGGGGGACAGGCATTGGCAAGCATAGATAGCGGCACCGCACTCAGCCCCGGTCAAATCGTTCACGTGCGATCGCGCCAGTTTTTGGTCGAAGATGTGGCCCCTGCCTCGGTTGCCACGGGTGACACCCTGGTGCGCTTGGCCTGCCTGGAGGATGATGCTCAGGGGGAAGCGCTGGAGGTGTTTTGGGAACGGGAGATCGACGCTCAGGTGATCGAAACCTCCTCCTGGGAGGCGGTGGCCCATAAGGGTTTTGATGACCCGCGCTATTTCTCTGCCTACCTCCATGCTCTGCGGTGGAACTGTGTCACCTCTACCGAGCCGAAGCTGTTTCAGGCCCCCTATCGGGCGGGGATTGAGGTCAAGGCCTACCAGCTAGAGCCCCTGCGTAAGGCCCTGCGGATGCCCAGGGTTAACCTGTTCATCGCCGATGATGTGGGCCTGGGTAAAACCATCGAGGCCGGGCTGATTCTGCGCGAGATGCTGATGCGGCAGAAGATTAAGCGGGTGGTGATTTCTTGTCCGCCATCGGTGGTGCGTCAGTGGCAGGAGGAGATGGAGAGCCGTTTTGGCCTCACCTTCATCGTGTTCGATCGCGAGTTTGTGGCATCCAAACGGCGCGAGCGGGGCTACGGCATCAACCCCTGGAAGACCCACACCCGTTTTATCATTTCCCATGCCCTGCTGCGGGATGAAACCTATGCTGCCCCCCTCCGGGACTGGCTGGGCGAGTTCTCGGCGGGGTCGATGCTGATTTTGGATGAGGCCCACAATGCGGCTCCGGCCAGCGCCTCGCGCTATGCCGTGGATTCGCAACTGACGAAGGTGGTGCGCGAGCTGGCTCCCCGGTTTGAGCATCGGCTGTTTTTGTCGGCCACGCCCCACAATGGCCACTCTAATAGCTTTGCCGCCCTGCTCGAAATTCTCGACCCTCAGCGGTTTTGCCGGGGGGTGCCGGTGCGCAGTAAAAAGCTGCTGGATGCGGTGATGGTGCGACGGCTGAAGCAAGACCTGCGGGAAATCAACGAGCCTGACTTCCCAAAGCGGGAGATTGTGCCGGTGGTAATTGACGACCTACCGGAGGATGCCCCGGAGCTCAAGCTGGCCCGGTTGTTGCAGTCCTACCGTAAGCTGCGGGAGCAGCGACTTAAGGATGCGCCCCGCTCGACCCAGACCGCCGCCCTGCTGGTGCTCACCAACCTGCAAAAGCGGCTGCTATCGTCGATTGAAGCCTTTGCCCGCACCCTCAGCGTCCACCGTCGGGCGATTGAGCGGCAGGCTCAGCACCAGCAGAACGCGACCCAGGGCAGTCTGTCCCTGCTGCTAGAGAGTCCTGGGTCTGACGATGACCGGGCTGACCTGCAAGAGGACGAGGTGATGGCGGAAGAAGACCGCCAGATGGAAAAGGCCACCTACGCTGCTGGGGAAGCGATTTCCCAAGAAGAGCTGGCCCTGCTGGAGGAAATGACCCAGTTGGCGGAGCAGTCTCGACGACAGCCCGACAGCCGCATTGTGGAATTGGAGAAATGGCTGCGCCAAAACCTCTGCCCCGGCCTGGGGCAGCCCAGGGCCAAGTGGTTGAATCGGCGGGTGCTGATCTTTACGGAATACACCGACACCAAGCGCTACTTGGAGCAGCAGCTCAAGGCAATCATCGCAGGCAGCGATCGCGAAGACGATCGTATTGGCACCTTCCACGGCGGCATGGGGGACGATCGCCGCGAGGAAATCAAAGCCGCCTTCAACGCTGACCCGGCCCACAACCCCTTACGCATTCTGATCGCCACCGATGCGGCACGGGAGGGGGTGAACCTGCAAAACTTCTGCGCCGACCTGTTCCACTTTGATGTGCCCTGGAACCCCAGCCGCATGGAGCAGCGCAACGGGCGGATTGACCGGAAATTGCAGCGATCGCCCATTGTCCGCTGCCACTACTTTGTCTTGCTCCAGCGGCCCGAAGACAAGGTGATTGATGTGCTGGTGAAAAAGACCCAGCGCATTCAGGAGGAACTGGGCAGCCTGTCGCCCGTGGTGGAAAAGAATGTGACCAAGCTGCTGGAGCAGGGCATTCGGGCCGAGCAGACCGAGGCGTTGAGCGGTGCCATTGACAATGCTGACCAGGCCGATGCCGAGTCTACCGGGCGGGGCACGGCGATTAAAGAAGAGCTAGAGGCGATTCGCCTGCGGCAGGACAAGCTGCGGCAGCAGCAGGTGGAGCTAGAGGGCATGCTGCGCGACTCGAAGGAGTGGCTGGGGCTAAGCGATCGCCATTTTCGTGATGCCCTATCGGTCTCGCTGGAGCTAATGGGGTCGGCGGCTCTAGCACCCCTGTCGGCGGCAGAGGCGGTGGATAACGAGGAGCGCAGCCGTTGGACGGTGCCCGCCCTCGATCAGCAGGCCGGGGCCGACCCCTCCTGGGCCACCACCCTCGATACCCTCAGGGCACCCCGACAGCGGGGCCAAAAGCTATGGGACTGGCGCAAAGAAGCGCCCATTCGCCCGGTGGTGTTTCGCGATCCGGGGTCGTTGGATGGGGAGGTGGTGCATCTGCACCTGGAGCACCGCATGGTGCAGCGGCTGCTGGGGCGGTTTCTCTCCCAGGGCTTTCTCTACGATGAGCTGACGCGGGCCTGTGTGTGCCGCACCGATGATCCTATCCCCAGGGTGATTATTTTGGGGCGGCTGTCGCTCTATGGGGAGCGGGCGGCTCGACTGCACGATGAGGTGGTGACGGTGGCGGCGGAGTGGCTCGACCCGGAGGCTAGGGGCCGGGGTAAGCTGCGGTCCCTAACGGAGGGGGAGAAGAAGGATGTGATGCAAATCTTGGAGGCCTCGCTGGCGAATCGGCGGCTACAGGAGGTGCCGGAGACACTGGTGGAGCGGCTAAAGGGGTTTGTGGGCCGCGATGTGGAGGATTTGCTGCCGAATCTGGAGCGGCGGGCGACGGAGCTGACGGAGCGGGCGAAGCGAAAGCTGGCCCAGCGGGGGGAGCGGGAGGCGGCGGAGATGAAGGCGCTGCTGGAGGAGCAGCGGGACAGGATTCTCAAGCAGGAGCAGCAGTATGAGACGTTGCAGTTGGGGCTGTTTAACCGGGATGAGATGCGACAGATTGAGGCGGATCGGCGGCACTGGCGTACCAGGGTGGAGCAATTGGCGGAGGAAATTGTGACGGAGCCGGAGCGGATTCAGCAGACCTATCAGGTAAAGGCTGAACGGATTGAGCCGGTAGGGATTGTGTATTTGTGGCCGGTGTCGAGCTGAGGTAGTAGCGAGAAGAATGACCTATGACTGAATTTTCTTGGAACCCAGAAACACCAGATCAACTTGTCAGGATGCGGAATGATCCTGGCAAGCAAGGTAAAACGACAGGCAAGGTTGTAAAGTCTGCTGGACGTTTGTTAGTCGAAGTGGATTTTGGCCCTAATGAAAAAAAATTACGGAAATTCGAGCAGCTTGAACCAGTTGCTGAACTCGAAGGACTCCAAAAGTTGATTGGAAGAGGGAGCTACGGCTCTCTAGCTGACCTAAGACGAATTCTTATTTACGAGAAAGTTAAAGGCCAGCTAACTAACATCCTCTACAGCATGGAGTCCAGTAATACGAAGTTTTATCCTCACCAATTTAAACCAGTACTAAAATTTCTAGATTCACCTGTTGGCAGGCTACTGATCGCTGATGAAGTTGGTTTAGGAAAGACGATCGAAGCCACTTTTATCTGGAAAGAGCTACAAGCCAGACAAGATGCCCGTCGATTGCTTATCCTTTGCCCAGCCATGTTGCGTGAGAAATGGAGGTCTGATCTACAAAACAGATTTAGCATTGATGCGGAACTCATCAGTGCCCAAGGCTTAAGAGACAAAGTAAAGCGTATGCTTCAAGGCCAGGGAAATCAACTGAAGAACAGTTTTGCCTATATTGCTAGTCTAGAAGGAACCCGACCACCAAAGCGATGGGAAGATCCTGATACTACCGGTTCACGGGCTGAATTAGCAAGATTACTAGATCAGAATCCAGCTACTGATGATTTCAGCATTTTTGATTTGGTTATTATAGACGAAGCGCACTATCTAAGAAATCAAGAAACTGCCAACAATAAACTTGGTCAACTACTCCGTGACGCGGCCATGCACCTTATTCTTTTAACTGCTACGCCGATACAAATTAATAGCGCTAATCTGTTTCAGTTACTACACCTAGTCAGCCCTGATGACTTTGAATATCTTCAGGTATTTGGAGATATGCTTCGTGCTAATAAGAATATTATTGATGCTCAGACCTCCTTGGCAACAGCAAAACTAGATACTAGTGCGCTGATAGAGAGTCTTAATGAAGCAAGAAGGAATCAGTATTTTCGTGCCAACCTAAGACTAGAAAGACTACAAGAAGAGGTCAATGAGCATACAAATCCAGATTTAGAAAAAATTATTCAGTGGCGTCAAACTCTAGAAAGTTGTTCTTTACTAGGGCAATTCATGACGCGCAGTCGAAAGCGAGAGGTTCTTGAAAATCAAGCCATTCGCTCTCCTCAACCTCTGACGCTTCGCTTTTCCCTCATAGAAAAGAGAATTTACAATCACATCTCACATCAAATTCGCAAACTCGCTAGAGGCCAAAGTGGAGTTGCCTTATTTAGCCTTATTGTACGACAACGTCAGATGGCTAGTTGCATGGTCGCAGCCCTCAAAGACTGGAAAGAAAAGGATATTCTCAAGAAGTATGTCAATGTTGATAGTGAAAGCTTGGTAGAGGATCTTTGGGAAGATTTAGGTGTTCTTGTTGATGACGACGAGATTGAAAATTACCAGTACCCATTTTCAGGAATTGATGTTTCTGACGAGGACTTGGAGCAACTAAAACAAAATGACAGCAAGTACCAAAAGTTAATTGAAGTCTTAAAGGAAGAGCTTTCTAAGAATCCTCAGGAAAAATTTGTTCTCTTTGCTTATTTCAGAGGTACTTTAGAGTATTTGAGAGAAAGACTTGAAGAAGATGGAATCCAGAGCTGTATTATACATGGTCGTATTGAAGGCAATAAGGATGATGTCATCAAATTATTTAAAGAAAAAAATATTCCTATACTTCTCTCGTCAGAAGTAGGTAGTGAAGGTATCGATTTGCAGTTCTGTCGATTCTTAATCAACTACGACCTGCCTTGGAATCCGATGAGAGTTGAGCAACGCATTGGTCGTTTAGATAGGCTAGGTCAGACGGCTGAGCGAATCTCAATCATTCACTATGTGATTAACGATACGGTTGAGGAAAGAATACTAAATAGCCTCTATGAGAAAATTCATGTATTTAGGGAAAGCATTGGTGATCTAGAGGATATCTTAGGCGAAAAAACAGAGAACCTCATTTTAGATTTACTTAACCCTGATCTGTCAGAACGTGAGCGAGAGAAAAGAGCTGAATTCACTCTGGCAGCAATTGAAAACAAAAAGGTAGAGCAAGAAAGGCTTGAGCAAGAAGCTAGCAATATGATGGCTTTTGGGGAATATATCCTGAGTGAGATTACCCAGAGCCGTCAAAAAGGAAGATGGCTTAGACCAGAAGACTTAGAATACTTTATCTATGACTTTTTTCAACTTTATTATCCTGAAACTACAATTACTCCAAAGCAAGACGGCTTTATAACGATTAACCTTTCTCCAGAAGCCAGGAGAGATCTAAGGCTATTTTGCGACAAAAAACGACTTTCGACTTTAACTCGGTTGAATGTAGCTCCCATCACTTGCTTTTTTGACCCTAAAAAAGTTGAGTCGATGTATAAAGGTGGATTCGAGTTTTTAGACTCTACACACCCCCTTATTCAGTGGATTCGACAAGAGTATGACAATAACGTTCAAGACTCAGGTGAATCTCATCCATTTCATGGCGTCTCAGCATTAGAAATTAGTAAAAACCACGTGGATTGTATCCCTGGTACTTATATTTATGTTGTGCATCTGTGGGAGTTACAAGGCCTACGTTCTGAAACCAGGCTAGCTTTCAGAGCAATTCGTTTAGAAGATGAAGAAAAGATAACTGAAAGTGACATCGAAACTCTGATCGATAGGACACTAAGCCTTGGATCATCTAAGCCTAATTCGGGGAATCTTGTTTGCCAGGATGATGTCATCAGACTGTACAAAAAGTGTGAAGAAGAACTCCAAGTCGAATTTTTGGATTTTGCAGATGAGTTTGAAAGAGAAAATACAGACCGATGTAATGTTCAAGAACAAAGTGTTAGGGCTTATACAAATCGAAAAAGACTTGATCTGAACGAAAGGATTGAGACTCTACGCTCAGAAGGAAAAACCAGACCTATTCCTGCTTTTGAAGGGCAACTAAGAAAATTGCAACAAGACTGCGAAGTTAACTTAAAGAAAATAGAACAGAAGAGAAAGTATCAGTCTCGAAATCCTGAGTTAGCTGCTGGATTAATCTTCGTCACTAAGGTGAATTAAATTATGGGAACGTCACAAATTAGTCTTAATCTCGGCATTGATTTTGGAACGCAATACACGAAAGTTTGCGTGAGAGATACGGATCGGGGTAACTCATGGGTTGTTATTCCGGGAAAGCCAGAGGCATGTATTGAAGGTAGCTTGATTGTCAGTCAAGTAGGTATTCATCCGACCAGTGGGGCTTTGCTTGCTGGCTTAACACAACCTGAATGGCAATACTACTTAAAAAAATATCCGAACCTAATCATTATTGATTTTATTAAAATGCGTCTTGCACACCTTGATCCAGGGCGTGAAGCAAAAAATTGGTATTCCTCCAAACTACCGACAGTGCATGGGATAGATCTTTCGAAAGCAGCATCCATTGAAACTTTATGCGCTTTTTTCCTTTGCCAAGTGATCAAACGCTCAAAGGATTGGATTTACTTAGATAGCGCAGATCTCTTGAGAGGAGTTGAGGTTGACTGGAGTGCAAACATTGGAGTTCCAGTTGAGTATTGCGACTCACCAGCTCTAGTGAGGTTCAAGCGGGTTCTTTGTTTGGCTTGGCATCTAAGTATGCGCAATCTAAACCGAGTCAAATTGTCAGAACTGAATAAATTTATAAGCACTATTCGCTCTGAATTAGACACTGACGAAATGCCCTGCTTTACCTTGCCTGAGATAGCAGCGGCTGTTTACTCTTACACCTTCTCTCGTCAAGCTAGAAGAGGCACTTACATTTTCTTCGATATCGGTGGCGGCACCATGGAGGGAGCCGCTTTTAGCTTCAACAAAGAAGACGGAGCTGACAAAATCGACTTTCTGTCAGGTTTGGTAGAGCCTGTTGGAGTTAATGCCCTCGCAAAGAAAGTTGCGGGCGAGAAGCAAAAATTAGAAGAGAAAATGGAGTATTCAATCGTTCACAATGGCAGAAATATAATCGAAAATATTGACAAAATTTCAGTGCAGTACAAGCGAAATCAAGGAAGGCTTAGGCAAGGCGATTGTGTTGCAAATAGGCATGGGGTTACTGTTAGGCAAGTGAAGTCAAAACTCGATCCCAAAAATTTTAATTTATACGCCACTCAGGTATTGATTCTTGCCCAATCATTGATACATCGCCAAGTCGCAACTGTTATTCGTACATGTGGTCAGAAGCTAACCAAGGCAGAGATGCAAGATATTGTCGTCTTTCTGGGTGGAGGTGGAATGCTTTCTCACTACTATATAGAAACCATTGACTCCACGTATGATGCTTTTAGTCTGAAATCAACAGATATGCCTCGGTACAGAATGCAAACTATTCCTGTGCCTGACGACTTTCATATGCGTGGTTTGGCAGAAGAATACTTCCATCGCTTTTCAATTGCTTACGGGCTGTCTTTTCCTGACTATGATGTGCCCGCAGGTATTCTTCCTACCCAAGTTCCTGAAATTGCTCCACCCCCGGTAGGCCCACGCTGGATCCCTGAAAGCGCTGAGCATGATGGATAAGTGTTCGTAGTAATACTTCCTATTTGTTTGTTTATCAATGTGAGACTTTCAAGGCCATGCCCTCCACCGATCTCGATATCCTCAGACACCAAGAATGGCTGGGCCTGCTGCAACCGGTGGGGTTGGTCGTGTCGCCGCCTGCGTTGATCAAAGCTCAGGCGGTGATCGATCGCGCCAAACTGGTAGACCTGCAAGAGCGGCTGCAAGGCGTAGTCTCCACCGAGGCTATCCCTCGCTATGGGGATGAGGGGATTGCCTGGATTGAGAACTTCCCGGCCTTTACCCAGAAGGTGCTGGATTGGATGCCTGAAGACCTGGTGGCGGCGGATGACTTACCCGATCGCCTCTCGGCGGTGCTGCCCAGCTATGGGGAGACCCTGCGGCCCACCTATGGGATCAAAGACCCCGACAGCGACGAGTGGGTTTTGCTAGTGCAGGAGCTGGCACCGGGGCTGCCCCTGGATGAGGATGACCCAACGGCGGCGACGGGGCAGGGGTGGAAGGCGAGTTTTCAGGCCAAGTTTGAGCGGTTGCTGCGGGAGACGGGCATCCCCACCGGGCTGCTGGTGAATGGTACGGAGATGCGGCTGGTGTATGCCCCCAGCGGCGAGTCGTCGGGGTATCTGACGTTTCCGGTGCAGGCGATGGTGGAGGTGCCGGGGCGGCTGATTTTGGGGGCGCTGGATCTGCTGATTGGGGCCGATCGCCTCTTCAACGTGCCAGAAAACCAGCGGTTGAACCGCCTGCTGGTGGAGAGCCGCAACTACCAGGCGGAGGTATCGACCAAGCTGGCCAGCCAGGTGCTCGATGCCCTGTGGGAACTGCTGCGCGGCTTCCAGGCGGCAGATGCCGCCGCCAACGGCAAAATCTTTGCCCCCCTTCTTGCCCCCCTCTCCCATCAAGGGAGAGGGGCCGGGGGTGAGGGTGTTTCCCCTGCGGTTGCCCCCTCATCCCCTAACCCCTCCTCCCACGAGGGGAGAAGGGGAACCGAGGCGGGTGGCCAACACATCTACGGTGGCTTGATCGCCACGCTGATGCGGCTGGTGTTTTTGCTCTATGCCGAGGACGAGGGGCTGATGCCCGATGATGAGGTCTACCAGCGCCACTATGCGGTGTCGGGCCTCTACGAAAAGCTGCGGGAAGACGCGGGCAGCTACCCTGACACCATGGATCAGCGCTATGGGGCCTGGGCGACGCTGCTGAGCCTGTTTCGGCTGGTGTATGACGGCGGTGGGGCCTACGACGAATATCTGCCCGCTCGCCACGGGCAACTGTTTGACCCCGACGAGTATCCGTTTTTGGAAGGGCGACCCCAGGGCACCCAGTATGAGACCCATGGCCGGGTAGAAGCGCCCCGCATTGCCGATGGGGTGATTTACCGCATGCTCGACAAGCTGCTGATGCTGGAGGGAGAACGCCTCTCCTACCGCGCCCTGGATGTGGAGCAGATCGGCTCGGTGTATGAGGCGATTATGGGCTACGAGGTGGAGGTGGCCGAGGGGCTCTCCATTGCGGTGAAGCCGAAGGATGTGGTGATCAACGTTGAGGCGCTGCTGGCGGAGAAGCCGGGGAACCGGGCCAAGGTGCTGCAAGACTGGGCCGAGTGCAAGCTGACGGGCAAGGGGGCGACAGCGCTGAAGGATGCCACAACCCCAGCCGACATGGTGGCGGCCCTGGGCAGTCGGGTGTCGTCGCGGACGCCGAACCTGTTGCCCCCCGGTGGCCTGTACCTGCAACCGGGGGAAGAACGTCGCCGCACGGGCTCGCACTATACGCCGCGAAAGCTGACCCAGCCGATTGTAGAAACCACCCTGCGCCCCATTTTTGAGCAGTTGGGCGACTATCCCACCCCCGAGCAGATTTTGAACCTGAAGGTGTGCGACCTGGCAATGGGGTCGGCGGCGTTTTTGGTGGAGGCCTGTCGGCAACTGGCGGAGAAGCTGGTGGAAGCGTGGGATACCCACGGCCAGCCCGCCGACCTGCCTGCGGCGGTGGAGCCATTGCTCTATGCCCGCCGCCTGGTGGCGCAGCGGTGCTTGTATGGGGTAGACAAAAACCCCTTTGCGGTGAACCTGGCGAAGCTGTCGCTGTGGCTGGTGACCCTGGCCAAAGACCAGCCCTTTACCTTTGTGGACCATGCGCTGAAGTGTGGGGATTCGCTGGTGGGGCTGACGCGGGCAGAGATTGGCAGCTTTGGCAAAGACACCACAGAAGACCTGCCGCTGTTTAAGTATCTGAAGGAGAAGGTAGACCGGGCGAAGGCGTACCGCACGCAGATACAAGCGCTGGATACGCGGACGGATGCGGATGCGGAGGAGAAGCTGGCCCAGTGGCAGCGGGCAGAACGGGAACTGGAGGAGGCCAAGCTGATTGGCGATGTGAAGATTGCGGCGTTTTTTGCAGGCAAGAGCAAGAAGGACCGCGAAGTCAAACTCTCGGAATACGCTGACCTCGTTCGCACCTGGCGACAATCTGTCTACACCCAGGGCAATCCCATCACTCCATCACCCCCACGCCCCTCACCAAAATCCAGAACTCTATCCGCAATGGGTCAAAGCCCATCACGCCGTTTAACTGGGAAATTGAGTTTCCAGAGGTGTTTGACCGGGAGAATCCGGGGTTTGATGCGATCGTGGGGAATCCGCCTTTTTTGGGTGGATGGGTTATTTCAGGGACATTGACAAACGAATATCTTGAATATTTGCGAGAAAATTACCCTCAAAGTGGGGGGCAGGCAGATCTCGTCGCTTACTTCTTTCGACGCGCCTTTAATCTTCTCGGAGGTCAAGGAAATCTTGGCCTGATTGCAACAAACTCAATTTACCAAGGAGACACTAGAGCTACAGGACTTGAATGGATTTGTTTAAATGGTGGGACAATTTATGATGCCCAAAAACGTTTCAGATGGACGGGGGCCGCTGTCATCATAAGTGTCGTCCATATAGCCAAATGGAAAATATCTCCACCATACCTACTCAACAGGCGGAAAGTCGATTTAATTACTGCCTATCTTTTTCGTTCAGGAACTCACTCTAGTCCCGAAAGGTTATTTAGCAACAAAAACTTATCCTTCAAAGGGACAATGATTTACGGAATGGGGTTTACTTTTGATGACACCAGTCAAGACACAACCCCTATCTCCGAGATGGAAAGACTGATTGCCAAGGATCCCAGAAATTCGGAAATTATTTTTCCTTACATTGGGGGAGAAGAAATTAATAGTAGTCCTACCCATTCTTTTCATCGTTACGTCATCAATTTCAAAGAAATGGAAGAGGAAGAGGCAAGGCGATACCCTGATCTCTTTGAAATCGTTGAGGAGAAAGTTAAACCAGGAAGATTAAAGCAAAAAGAGAAATTAGGGCTAGATATTGGTGGAGATTTGGTGAAACAACCCCTGCGCTATTTAAGGCCATTTCAAAGTGCCATCGTGTATTAGTTATTAGTGCTCAGGCATATGTACACTTCGCCTTCGCTTTTCAACCATCAGATAGGGTCTTTTCACATGCCTTGGTCGTTTTAGCTATTGCATCTGATTCGGGTTTTTGTGCTATTCAGGCTCGCGTCCATGAAGTATGGTCACGTTTCTTCAGTGGTACCGCAATGGACTTATCCCGTTATAACTCTTCAGCATGTTTTGAAACCTTTCCCTTCCCCGAAAACTGGGAAACCGACCCCACCCTAGAAGCGATCGGCAAAACCTACTACGACTACCGCGCCGACCTCATGGTACGCAACAACCAGGGCCTCACCGACACCTACAACCGCTTCCACGACCCCACCGAGCGCGACCCCGACATCCTCCACCTCCGCCACCTCCACGACCAAATGGATCGCGCCGTCCTCGCCGCCTACGACTGGCCCGACATCGACACCACCTGCGGCTTCGCCCTCGACTACCTCGACACCGACCCCGACGACCTCCCCCCCGAGGCCGCCGAGCGAGTCGCCAGCGGCGATCTCTTCTTCCCCACCGCCGACGAAGCCGACGCCTTTGGTGCCCTCATCAGCACCGGCAAACGCAAACTTCCCTGGCGCTACAAATGGCCCGAAGCCACCCACGACGAAGTGCTCGCCCGACTCCTCGACCTCAACCAACAGCGCCACCTAGAAGAAGTGCGAGGGCATAAAGCGGCGAAGCCCGACTCAAAAGGCAAAAATCAAAAAGCAAAAGGTAAAGGGGCGAAGCAGGCAAAATTAGAGTCAGAGACCCCCACAATCCCCGGTATGGAGGTATAGACCCATGACAGCCCCCCTAAACCCCAGCCTCCAAGCCCTACTCCAGGCCAAGAAAGCCCAAATTTTGGCGATCGCCGACCGCCACGGAGCCTACAACATTCGCGTCTTTGGCTCCGTCGCCCGTGCCGAAGCTACAGACACCAGCGACATCGACCTACTCGTAGACTACGACCCCGCCCGCCGCAGCCCATGGTTTCCGATAGGGCTAGTTCAAGAGCTAGAAGCCTTGCTAGAACACAAGGTAGACGTGGCCACCCCAGCCATGCTCAAAGAACGCATCCGCGATCGCGTCATGCAGGAGGCTATTCCCCTATGAGGCGCGACGATGAACGACTGCAGGAGAAAACTCTATGAAACTACAGCTCACCACAATTCTGATTGCTAGCCTAACGACCGCAGGAGCGATCGCCTGGGCCACCCCTGCCACCGCCCGCCCCTACCCCGACCAAGTCGGCGTCTGCTACGCCTTCCAGGACGACACCCAAGCTCGCCTCGAACCCTGCGTCATCAGCGCGGGCTACGGGGCCGGTGCCCACTACGCCGTGCTGAACTGGATGGATGGCACCAAAACCAGCATTGTGATGGTCAATGCCTGCGCTGATGGGAACTATGACCCAAGTGGCTACTGCGGCTATACCGTCAACGATCGCGACGCTGAGGTTTACCAGCGCGATGTCTTCTTAGGCGAAACCACCTTCGACGACCCCGACAACCTACTCTGCTACCGAGTCATCTCCACCGACAGCAGTTTTTGCTATCGATTTAACGAAAGCTAATTATTTCCTGATTATTCGCCCAGCCTACCTAACGTCTATTTATACAGCCTAACTATGTCTACTAAAATCCACGGTGCCGAATATCCTATCCAGAAGATCTTCTGCGATGATTTTGTTTTCTCAATTCCCCTATATCAGCGACCCTATGCCTGGGAAGTTGAACAGGCTGATGCTTTGCTGGAGGATTTATTAGGTTTTTTGGGTGATAGTAACGGCCCTATTGATGAGCTAAACCCTTACTTCTTGAGCAGCATCGTTTTAATTAAGTCAGACGGATCGGCTGAGGCAGAAGTTGTCGATGGTCAGCAAAGGCTCACAACCTTAACTATTTTGTTGTCCGTTCTGCGAGAAGTTATTTCTGAGGAAGTGGCCAAAGAACTGACCAGCTACCTCTATGAGAAAGGCAGTCTCGTTAAAGGTACAAAGAATCGCTATCGCCTAACCCTGCGGGAACGAGATGCTCATTTTTTCAGAGACTATATTCAAAATGAAGGTGGAATTGACAAACTTTTAGAGCACAAAAATTCTATTTTGCCTGACAGCTAGGCTCATATTCGGGATAATGCTTTACACCTGTTGGGAAAATTGCAGAAATTATCAGAGGAACAATGCTTCCGACTGGCTCAATTTCTGATTACAGGATGCCTTCTGGTAGTCGTTTCCACCCCAGATATGGATTCGGCCTACCGCATCTTCTCCGTCCTAAACGACCGCGGACTAGACCTATCCCATAGCGACATCCTTAAGTCCGAAATTATCGGTAAAATTCCCGTCGATCAACAAGAGCACTACAACCGCCGTTGGGAAGATACCGAAGTGATGCTGGGGCGCAGCACCTTTCAAGACCTGTTCTCCCACATTCGGATGATTTACAGCAAGGCCAAGCAAAAAGGCTCTGTTCTAAAAGAGGTGCGGGAACACGTTAAGCCCAGCGAAAACCCCATTCACTTTATTGATGAGGTACTGTGCCCAGCGGCCCAGGCCTATGCCGATATTCAAGACTGCTGCTATCAAAGCCACGAGTACGCCGAAGCCATCAATACCTACTTCAAATACCTCAACCGCATTGATAATGCCGACTGGCTGCCACCTGCGATTGCTTACCTTTCCAAGCACCGCCACCAGCCCGATAAACTGCTCACCTTCTTCAAAGACCTCGATCGCCTGGCCTCTGGACTGATGATTCGGCGAGCCGACATCAACGAACGGATGCGCCGCTACAGCACCCTCCTCACCTGGATAGAAGAGGGCCAAGACCTGAGCCAGCCCGAATCTCCCCTGCACCTCACCGCTGATGAGTGCCAGGCCATTATCCAGCGCCTAAACGGCCCCCTCTATCTAGAAACCAAGATTCGCCTCTATGTGCTGCTGCGCCTCGATACCTACCTCTCCGGTGGCGAGGCCGTCTACACCCTGCCGCGCATTACCGTCGAACACATCCTGCCCCAAACCCCTCGCCCAGACAGTCAGTGGCTAGTCTGGTTCCCAGACGAAGAAGCCCGACAAGGCTATGTGCATCGCCTAGGTAACCTGGCTCTACTGTCAGGCTATAAAAACAGCAGCGCCCAAAACTACGACTTCGACAAAAAGAAAGAGAAGTACTTCACAGGCAAAGACGGCGTTTCCCCTTTCGCCATCACCACCCAGGTCTTGAAACAGCCAGAGTGGAAGCCCGAAGTCATTGAACAGCGACAGGAGGAACTTCTAACCCGACTAAAGCAGCTCTGGCGATTAGAGCAGCCTGCCCCACTGCCCCAACCCGCAGGTGTGGCTTAGCCTTCGCCGCATCCACCTTGTCTAAACGCCCCCAAATCCGCATCTGCCCCCGCTTATACCGACTTACCCCTAATTTAACGAGGCAGAAGATCAATGGTTGCTGTAAAATCCGCCGCCAGTGCGACATTCAAAAGCTATCAACGGGACTTCAGCAAAGCTCTGGATGACGAAATCAAGGCCCTGCGCAGCGCGGGTGGGTCTATGACCCCCGTTACCGACGGCCACTACCTTGGCAAGCGAAATGGGGAGTATCTCTATTCCTTTACCACCGATACGGAAATTCGCTTTCCAGAAGATGCTCCCATTGACCTGCACTATCAGAAAGAGCGGTATCCAGGCACCCTGCTTTCTGTAGAAGGCTTTGACATCTTAATCACTATCAAAAAGCACATCGGCGACACGGTTTCTAAGGCCAAAATCAACACTGAGCCTTGGTTCTTGCTCGAAGCCTTGAAGGATCGGCTGGCAGCGGCCAGTATTAGCAAAATTGCCAATCGCACACTGGCCGAAACCCTGCTGATTGCCAGACCTCGCTCTACCCCCAGCAGCGATGAACAGTTTAGCGATTACTGCGATCGCATCGCCGCTGAAACGGGGTTAACCCTTCAATACAACCAGCACCAGGCGTCGGCGGTTACCCATGTGCTACAACATCCGGTCAGCTTTATCTGGGGGCCACCAGGTACCGGTAAAACCAGCACCCTAGGGCTCACCGTGGCCTCGCTGGTGCATTCTGGGCAGTCTGTGCTGGTGCTGGCCCACAGTAACGCCGCCGTGGATACCGCCATGAAGAGCGTGGGCAAGTACCTCTGCCAATCGAGTTACTACAAAGCCGGGATGGTGCTGCGGTTTGGCATCCCGGCCAACAAAGAGGTCTACACCCAGTTCCCCAAGCTCAACGTGCGCGGCATTGCCAGGGAGCAGAACCCGGAGCTAGTTGCCGAGATCGAAACCTTGGAAACCCAACGTAAACAGCTCATTCAAGAGTCACGGCGCAGAGGCATGAGCACTCTGGAAAAGCAGCAGATCGAGCAGCAAATTTCTAAGATTCGAGAAGAACTCAAACCCCTCCGGCAGCGGTTTCGCGCCTATGAATCGGGCCTGGTGAGTGGGGCTGAGGTGGTGGGCTGCACCCTATCTAAAGCCTCTATTGCCAAGGAAATCTACGAGCGCCAGTTTGATGCCGTCATCGTGGACGAAGCCAGTATGGCCTACATTCCCCACTGCGCCTATGGGGCCACTCTGGCCAAGAAGCGCATTGCCATCTTTGGCGACTTTCGGCAGCTGGCCCCCGTCTCCCAGGCCAATACCATCCCGGCCCAAGACTTTTTGCAGCGCGACATCTTCGACGAAGCTGGCATTATCGACAGCGTGGCCCGCAACACCCCCGACGAGCGCCTGGTACTGCTCAAAACCCAGTACCGTATGCACCCCTCTATTTCTGCCATTCCCAATACTCTGTTCTACAAAAAACAGCTAGAGGATGGAAAAGGGGTAAAAGATCGCACCCAGGAGATTGTCCATGCCGCGCCTAACCTAGGGCAGTCGGTGGTGTACTACGACCTCAGCCATGCCTCAGCTTTCTGTTTTCACGAAGATAAAACCAGCCGGTTTAACCCGATTTCAGCCCTTATCGCCGCCGACATTACTTACCAGGCCCAAATTGCCGGGACCACCAGCATTGGAGTCATCACCCCCTACAGCGCTCAGGCCCGCCTGATCCACCGCATCCTCCGAGAGACAGGCCAAAAGAACGTTAAAGCCGCCACGGTTCACCGCTTCCAGGGGTCTGAGCAGAATGTCATTGTCTTTGATGCGGTGGACAGCTACCAGATGAAAAAAGCCAGCAAGCTTTTAACCGGTGGGACCCAAAGCACAGCGGCCCGCCTCGCCAACGTGGCCATCAGCCGTGCAGAGGGTAAATTCATTGGTTTGTTCAACCACAAGTTTTTGACCACCAACCTTGACTCATCGGACATCTTCCGAAAGTTCATGGGGCAGCTCAAATCCGCTGGAGAAGCTACTGCCTTGAGCTTCAATGGCAATACCGATACCGATGTTTGGTCATTTACTCTCCCCCACGTCACCGCCTATGCCAATGCCAAGGCTGCCCAAGCGGATATCCATGCCGACTTAAAAGCGGCAGATCAATCTATTGCCCTAGACTGGCCGATCCGGTTGAGGCCCAGTGAGCACTTCCATTTGAATTTCAAGCAGGGTCTACAACTGGTGGCCCGTGGCCCAGAAGCCAATGCGATCGTGGGCTCCATTCCCAACCGGAGGGTTTGGCGCGATGACTCCTTCAGCAATATGGGCCTCGTCGGCATTGATGGCCAAGTGCTGTGGATATACACACACCCAGCCATGCCCAGCGCCCCTGTTTTTAAGATCGCCCTGCCGGAAACGGTGACCCTGCTCTACGACTTTCTGGAACTTGTGCCAGAGGGTAAGGTAGTAACGATCGAAGGAGCAATCAAAAAAGATAAAGCTCCGTTTGGAACTTGCGATACTTGTAATCAGCCCCTCTGGCCTCAGCCCGGCACCTACGGGGTGCCAAGAATTAGCTGCGTTCGGCATCTCAGTCAAGGGCGCAATATGACTCTCAATGATGCCACTGCCTATGCCCAATTCATGAAACGGGTGTGCCCCGAATGCCAGGCAGCTCTTAGAGGGCGTTTGAAAAGGGGTAGGGGTGTAGCGAATTAGGCCAAGCGCCTGAGCA
>VFQR01000759.1_pt1 | contig 34274 bp, 34 predicted proteins | sample 3512321 | NCBI WGS metagenome assembly VFQR01 (sample SAMN10412374, study PRJNA504923) | tailings metagenome | isolation source: Relicate 3 Philex TSF1 revegetated site | place: Philippines: Tuba, Benguet | collected 2017-08-29 | reverse complement strand
TAGTGAAGCGGAATTTTTTGGTTTTTGTTGATTAATTTATTCTTTGGAAGTCCCTAACGGGTGACAACCTGCTACAAAGCCTGTTGTATAAGGGACAGAGCATAAAAGCCTCGCTGAAAATAGAGGCGTTTATGAGGTTTTTGGGCAATCAGATTCAGCACCAAATCGGCCCATAATTCCATCCCATATTTCCACCGTTGCCCATATAGTCCAAGGCTAAAATCACTCTGTCTGGGAGTCTTATCTTTGTGCTCTTTAATACGTCCAGCGTAAATATCTATGCCTAATTTCTTCAGCCATTGTCCTTGAAGAGTTGCCAAACTATAGGCGATGGCAATTAATAATACTAACGCTAAAAACCGAGTTTCATTCACTTTTGCTTGTTCTAAATTATAGCCACCCGTTTTGCAATCCTTGAACAGTTGTTCGATTCCCCATCGACAACAATAGACATCCAATGCTTGTTGAAGAGTGGGCAGATTGGTTAAAATATACCAGGGTTCTTTGGGTCCCTTGTGACGATATTTTCGTTTCCAATAGACTGCCACATTAAATGGCCCTAACCCATCACCTTTATTGCACAATACACCCTGATAAAATTGGGACATACCAGGTTTGAATCCAATATCTTTGAGCACCTGATACTCCTGATCTAATGCCGCTTGGAAATGAAGATCTTTCTTCTGACGTAGGGCAAAATATACACCCTTGGATTCAAGCCAGTCAGCGAATTTGGGGCTATGAAACTCTCGGTCTCCCAACACCAGAACCGGATAGTTCTTAAACAGATGAAGCACTGCTTTTAATAGACGTTTTTGGGTCTTCAAATCGCTGTTGCCTTGATGGTCTAAGACCTCCCAATATAAAGGTAGAGCATGGGTTCCCCAGATGATACTCACCATGAATACATTGCGACCTTTCCATTGGGTTCGATCCATTGCAATGATCCAATAGCCATATTTCTGATGCTTGAGTTTTTTTAATTGCCGACGCTGCTCTCGATTTAAACCTCGTCCGGTTTGTTCTTGTCGAATCCAATATTTAATTAATGGAAACCATAACACTTTGATGCTGATCTGAGGCAATATTAAAAAGCGTTGCAAATTACGTTTTCGACTTTGATATTGAATCGGTTGCGGAAAGACACTGGCTAATATGGAGAGTTTTACCTGACGATGAGCCTGTATCAATAACAGCAGAAGCTGTCAGGTTAGATACTGAGTTTCATTCAGATGGGCACGCAGGGTTGTTTGGTAAGATACAGGAAACATTTTATGAGAGGGGAGCGACAAAAATGCTCCCTATTTTTTGTCCTCACCATTTTCTCAAAGTTTTGTCCCGTATAGCTTAGAGTTGCCTTGTCACCCGTTAAGTTGGGATGAAGGATTGGCAGCATATTACGTATTGATTGCAGGCTGGAGCTAATGACGGGAAAAATCAAACTCAAGTCACGGTAGATAGCATCACTATCAGTTTCTAACTTGAGCAATGCCTCTCCGTCTCCTGTTAAGACGCTGCCATAAGTTGACAATGCTCTCATAACGCTATCTTTGCGACGGAGAACTTCTTGCAACAGAAACGCCCAGGCACGTTGAAACAGTTCTACCTGTAATTGGTGGTGGTCGCGGTAAAAAAGATTGTAGAAATCCCCTTGTGGGTAACTATCGATTTGTTTCTGAATTTGTTGATGTCTGAAAAGTTTTAACTCTAGTTCTTTATTAAAAGCTATTAGCTGGGTTTGAATTTCAGTGACTTTTTGGTGAAGATTCTGCCATTGTTGTGAGAAATCTAGTTTTTGGTTAACAGAAGCCTGGGCTGCGGTTAAACTAGGGTGGTCAAGGGGGGTCTGAAAAGGATGCCCTGTCGCCAAGGTGTTTAACACAGCAGCGTTGATTCGCAAAGCCAACCGGCGAAAAATTCGCTGATCGGTAGTAGCATTAAGCCAGTTCAAGGCGCGTTTGGTGATAGAGTCAGACTCTTTTGGTAGTTCGCGTTCTGCCTGGGATAAAGCTTCTTGTATCTGCTGGTAAGCATCAATGGGAAAATTTACATAATCAGACAAACTTAACAGTTGTTCAGTTAGGGCTTGTAACTCGGCAGATTTAACAGAAATATCGTTATTGAGAGATTGGATCTCTACATCCAATTGCGATCGCAGTTCAGCATCAGTGACTTTTTGAGCAGTATTCAAGCGGTCTTGCTCTATGAGTTGCTGAACTTGACTCTCTGCTTGCAGTAATTCGAGTTTGGCTTGTTGCCAAGCAGATTGATTAAATTCAGCATTACGCAGCCAATCTTGGGTTGATTGTAGTTTGGGTAGGGTTTCTTTACGGATAATAGTTTGGTTGCCGCCAGGAAGATAAAACTGTTGAGCAGGAGAATTTCTAGTCAGTCGTTGTTGGAATTTTTTAATGGCACTGTTATTAGTGCAGACATTGAGTATTAAATTATTTGCATCATCTTCACCGCGAACAAGCCGTAACGCCCGATTCACTACTTGCTGTGCTACGAGATGCAGAAACACTTCTGTTTTTCCAGTCCCCGGTGGCCCACAAACAGCAGTTAGTAAGTTCTCTTGGGCGTGTTTCAGGACAGACGCTTGAAATTCATCAGGCGCATGGTCAGGGAAAGATCCCCAGAACATCACCTCATGTCTAGGTGATTGTGGCTGACCACAGATGTACTGCATTGCTGGGTGAGTCTCAATTATCCATTCAGTCAAAGAGTCAGGTTGTTGAAGTTCCTTAAGTATTTCTTGTATGTCTTGCTTTAGGAGGGCATTGTAGGGTGTAAAGTCGCAGCGTAGCAAATAAGGTTGTCGAGAGGTTTTGTAGTTTCCTTCGGGTAAGTCTACCAGTTCTAGAAAGTCTCGAAGCGTTGGGAATCTTCCTTTAAATGTGTCTTCTAAAAATTTCAAAATTCCTGATGCAACAATCAGTGATTCGGTTTGCTCCTCCTCTAGTCCGTACAGCCGCATTAAGTTAACAACCACTGGCTGAAACTCGTACTCGGTCAAGTCCCAGCCAGTTTTGCGGTAATTACCTTTGAATATGGGTGAAATATCAATAGTGAACAGAGGCAGGTATTTCAGCTTTTGCTCTTTGCCCTTGCCTTGGATTATATAGATTTGTGGAAAAGCAACAGCCATCTGAACATCATTTTTGTTCCCTCTTTTAGCTGCCTGCTGCTGTTGCTGGAATTGCGTAAATACTTCGCTATCTAACAGTAGCTTGTTGCCAACAAGCTGCACTCCCTTATCTACTACTTTTGAATAGATATCTGAAGAACGTTCGACCTCAGCTTGAGTCAGTTCTTCTAACCTGATATAGCCTAACCAAGCTTGTACTATCTGGATAAGTTTTTCTGACTCTAGCATGGAGACTTAAACTTAAAAAGGAACACAAGCTTAGTATAAAAAATATTTGAGCCTTTTGCCTTCTACGTCCTGGTTTTGGTATGTCAGGTTACTCAACAAAAGTCAGCGTCTCCAGTTGGGCAAGTAGTTTCTCTATTTGCTTGCGCTTCTTAGGGTCTGACCAAATGCGCGACTTCCTTAGTTTGGTAGTCGCAGCAGTAAAGCGCTCTTTGTAATTGTTAGACTCTGCTTGAGGGTTAGTAGTTGAAGTTTTCTTCTCACTAATCCGTTGTCTGATTTCGCTTAAAGACCAGTTGTTGGCAATAGCTTGTTCTAAAAAGGCAATGCGCTCATCTAATTTCTGAATTTGGGCGATGGCTTTGGCTTTGGTGTACTCAAGTGAGCCTTCCCTTAGCGTATCAAGGATATCTTCTGGGAGGTTTAACAAGGGCAGGCGATTCTTGACAAAAGATGCCCAGGTCATTAACCCCAAGCCATCAAACACTGTTTCAACGATTTTGAGGTCTTGGTTTAATGGCTGCTCCTGTTTGAGGTCGGAATTATCTGTTTCGGTTTCGCCCATAACGTTATGGGTAGATAAGCCAATATCGCCTTCATCGTCACTGATAGCGTTATTGGTAGAATCATTTTCAACTTCGCCCATAACGTTATGGGTAGGTTCATCACCTTCGCTATCGTGTGCGCCCATAACGTTATGGGTAACTGTAGATGCTTTGTTCTGTAAGCGTTGTAGACGATACAGTAATGGGGCTATCTCGTCAACACTTCGACCTAGTTTGAGAGACAGCAGTTGCAGTATGCCTTCAGTTTCTTCAACTGGGTTGAGGTCTTCCCGAAGTAAGTTTTCTATAAGTGCAAATTGAAAAGCTGCGTTGTCATCTAATTCTCTGATGACGACGGGGACAACTTTCAGCCCAATACTTAAGGCAGCACGATAGCGGCGCTCTCCTGCTACTAATTCGTGTTTTTCTCCATCGAGGGGGCGGACTAAAATGGGTTGGAGAATGCCATGCTGTTTGATGGATTCGGTTAACTGCTTTAATGCTTCCGAGTCAAAGTAACGGCGCGGCTGTGTCGGCGGCAGAATAATCTGGTCTAATGGGATGCTCACTTGAGAATCGGCATTATTAACGCCTGTAGTGTCCCAAGGTACATCAATTTTGCTTTTGAGGGGCTGACTGGCTTTAGTGCGTCTCATTTTAAGGATTCTAAACTAACGGCTATTTTTTTCAAGATGGCGACAGATGGGTGCTTGGGTTCGTAAACTGCAAGGGGCATTCGTTCTTCTGAAGCATCAACAAAAGCAGTGGAGCGAGGAATCGGGGCAAAGACAGTTCCGGCACTTGCTAGTTGTTCAGTGATGGCTGCTAAAGTACGAGTATCCTGGGAGTTTCGGGCATCGTATTTTGTCGGCACAAATCCGGCTATTTGCAGTTTGCGGTTGGGTTTATTGCGTACTGTAGCAACCGTTTTTAAGAGTTCACCTGTACCCTCAAAGGCTTTGAAATGAGTTTCCAGAGGCACGATAACATGGGTAGCAGCTACAAGGGAGATGTAACTTAGTAGCCCTAAGCTAGGAGGGCAATCTATTAAGATAAAATCGTAATCTGATTCAATTGGTTCTATAGCTTCTTTAAGCCGGAAATCGCGCATGGAAGCACTAACCAATTGCATTTCTGCCGTACTCAAAGAGATGTTGGCAGGGGCTAAATCCATACCATGAATTCCCTCAATAATTGGCAGGGGTTGTTCATCCACAATGGCATTGTTGACAGTTTGCTCTAAATCCCTTGGAACCTTGCCCATAAAGATAGTTAAGCTGGCTTGGGGGTCGATGTCGATGAGCAGGACTCTATGACCCAATTGCGCTAGGTGGTAGCCCAGGTTTTGGGTAAGGGTGGTTTTGGCAACACCTCCCGCTTGATTAAAAACTGCGATGATTCGGCTCATAAGTGAGTTGGTTTACCTACACCGTTACAACTTAAGATAGCGGTGATACGTTAAAAAGCAATATTTATTTTTGTTTAGGATAAATCTCACCACCAATATACAAGAGTTGTTGTCAAATAATCGTCTTGGCATCTCTATTGCACAGTCGCACCTAAAAAATTGCGTTCGCTGTCAATTAAGTTGGCATAATTCACCATTATTTTCTTCTGATTTGATTCCGTTCAAAATAAAAAATGCCTAATTTCTAGGATTATGAAATACTTTTTAAGTCAATATATAAAATGGCATTTAGATTGGCGGGACTAGCCAAAATAAGTAAAGACTACCAATTTCTGGTTTGGAATAACAAGAATCTCTCCTTCGTCTTTGGAGGAGTAGTAGCTTCCTTTTTTAGAAGCAGCCTCAAGGATTTTGGACAACAGTGAGCGACTTGCACCCCAATACTTCTCGGTTAACAATACTTCTCGGTTAAGAACAAAAACGAGGTAAAGTAATAATTGTTGAGCAAATAGTGCGAGAGAAAAAACTGGTGCTGCTAAAAGATTTCTCCTTGATAACGCCAACGTTAGAAGCAGAGTTAATATTCAAAGCGATAGAAACAGTGATTTCTCCTTCCGTGATTAGACAAACACTATTAGAAACAGGCAGTTGTGAAGAGCGATCGCGGAAATTGCCATCAGGGTTGGTAGTGTGCCTAGTCATAGCAATGAACCTATGGTCATCAGATGCAATGAGGGACGTACTCAAAAATTTGGTGAATGGATTAAGTAGAGAGTGGACGCGATTAGGAAAGTACTGGAAAGTACCAACTAGTTCTTCAATCAGTGAAGCAAGACAGAGGTTGGGATGTCGAGCAATGAGCCGACTGTTTCATAAGATAGTCAGACCATTAGCTACAGCGCAGACTCCAGGGGCATTTTTAGGTGGACTACGAGTGATGGCAGTAGACGGTACAGTGATGGATGTACCGGATAGCGCGACTAATGCCAGGGTGTTTGGATATCCAGGCAGTAGAAAAGGAACTAGAGCGGCATTTCCCAAAGTACGTTTAGTATTGCTAATTGAGGCGGGAACGCATCTAATTGTTGATGCCTTAATGTGTCCTTACCGCATGGGCGAAAGAGTGCAAGCTTTAAAACTATTACGAGCTTGTAGTCAAGGGATGCTCCTGATGTGGGATAGAGGTTTACATTCATACCGTATGGTTCATGCCACTTTCAAGTGCGGATGCCACTATTTAGGGCGAGTGCCAAAGAACGTCAAATTTCCAGTAGAGAAAGTTTTGGACGATGGCTCATATATCTCCTGTATTGCTCCAGACCGTAAATCCAAGAATAAAGGTGGTTCAAATATTCAAGTGCGGGTGATAGAGTATACTATTGACTCAGACAATGAACAACAAACTTATCGTTTAATTACCAGTTTGGTGGACATTGCTCTATTCCCGGCTTTGTTATTAGCCACAGAATATCATCAGCGTTGGGAAATCGAAAATACGATTGATGAGTTAAAAACTCATCTTAATGGGCGTAAAACTCCTATTCGTTCTCTCAAACCCCGCGAAGTTGTTCAAGAAATCTACGGTTGGCTTTTAAGCCATTATGCAATTCGCACTTTAATGTTTCAAGCCGCAACTGTTGCTGGAATATCTCCATTGCGCTTAGGTTTTACTGGTACTCTCAAAGTTATTCGCCGCGCTATTGCTGATTTTCAAGATGCGAATCGTGAGCAATTACCCTTTTTTTTTCCAAACTAATCTTTGAAATTTTGGAGCAAAAAATTCCGCCAAGGCAGGGCAGAACAAATCCCAGAGTCGTCAAAAAACCTCGTTCAAAGTTTCTATCTAGAAAACCAATCCACAGAGGAACGGGTACTAAACTTCAACCTGAGTTTTCACGGCATGTGGAAAGGGGAGATTGGTTCGCGAATGATATACGCGAACTAATCTCCCATAAAAATGATATTTATATTTGCTGGTATTGTCGTTATAGGTGTGAGTGCATGAGTGGAAATGAATATATTAGAGAGGAACCCGTATAAAGAGTGTGATTTTGGAGACAAACGCTTAACTCAACGAGCAGTATCGATTGCAGAGTGTTTGTCTGTAAAATATGGTGAGCCATTATCAAAAGTATTTAAAAGTGCCAGCGATCTCAAACGCGGTTACGAATTTTTTTCTAATCCCAAAACAACATTTTCTAAATTGACTCAACCCTCTTTTAAACAAACAGCACGACAGATAAATGGCATACCAGTTGTGCTAGCAGTAGGGGATACAAGTTTTCTTGATTACAATAAAATACTAGATAAGCGTGACGATTATGGGCCTACAGGGAACGGTGGAAACGGACTAATTCTACACACATCTTTAGCATTAGACCCAGATTTTGGTCAGCCATTGGGGCTGTTGTGGGAGAAGTTATGGCATCGAGAAAAAAGCCAAAAACCACCTGTATCTGAAGAAGCCGAACAGAAAAAACAGCGATTAAAAGAAAAACGCAAAGTTCAAAGAAAAAAGCCATTTGAAGAAAAAGAGTCTTACCGATGGGTGGAAGCATTTGAAAAAGTAGAAAGCCTATTTAGTAGTTTAAAAACTCCCATAGGGGGACAGACTTCAAGAGTCATTCATGTCTTTGACCGAGAAGGTGATATTGCAGAAGTATTCGCACGAGTCCATCAAACCCAAAATACAGGTGTTGTTGTCAGAGCGGCTCATAATCGATGCCTAGAGGTAGAAAATTCTTATTTGTGGTCACATATATCTTCGCAATCAGTACAGTTTGTAAAGGAGGTTGAACTTATTGAAACCAAAAAGCGTTCAAAAAGAACTGCAACTTTAGAAGTTAGATTTTGTCCAGTTTCAATAAATCCTCCTTCAAGATTAAAAAATTCCGTCCATTTCAATGTTTATGCTGTTTACGCAAAAGAAATTGATACTCCTGATGGGTGCGAACCAGTAGAGTGGATGCTATTAACAAGTGAATCTGTACTCTCCCAACAAGATGCCGCGTCAATTTTGCGTTGGTATACTTATCGTTGGCGAGTAGAAGAGTATCATAAGATTCTTAAATCTGGCTGCAAAGCAGAAAGTTATCGTTTGGCTGGTGAGAGTATGTCATCGATGCTGGGGTTTTTAACTGTAATTGCCGCGCAGCTATTACGAATAACTTATCTGCACCGCAACTGTCCGCATCTAAACGCGGCTACTGTGTTAACAAAATTACAAATAGATGTGTTGCTCTCTTGTACTCCACATCAATTGAAAAAGGATATCGAATTAAATATTGACTGGGCGATTCGGGCAATTGCACGTCTAGGTGGATACTTAGAGCATAGGAAAAATAGTGCAATCGGAATACAAGTTTTGTGGAGAGGTTGGTTAGAGCTAGAAACTTTATGCCAGGGTTGGCTACTGCACCAAAATCTTAAATTAATCGACTAAGTTTCGTTGGTTCTGGCTTGAACATGAGAAAGTAGTTCGCGAACAACATACGCGAACCATTAGTTGTTTGTTTTATGCCAAAAGACTATAAGCTCTCTAAAGAAGAGCAACTTGTTAAGCCCATTGACCAACTGCTTAAAGCCAAAAAAGACATAGAGCAAGAAATCCAGTCGATAATCGCTTCGGGTCGGGTCGCTCCCGCCGGATGTTGGATTGTTCGCTATCTAGCAAAAGGGCGTAATCATACGTATTGGTATTACAAACTACAAGCTACCAACCCAATATTTCTCACCAAGACTGATGGAAAAGTTTCTAGATATCAACATTTAGGCAAAGCTGGTAGTCAAGCTTACTTAGATGCTCTTGAGCAAATTACTCGTCGAGCGAAAATTGAAGCGTTAGACCGTGCGGTTGAAATTCTCAATCAGGGTTTAAAAGATTTGGTTGAGGAAACTTCTAAATATAAAAAGTCACAGTGATTCGCGAATATCATTCGCGAACCAATCTCCCCTTTCCACATCCCGTGAAAAGTCAGGTTAGGGGTGGGTTATTGCTTAAATTCTCCTGACTCTGACAACACAATTGGCGTGATTTCACCTTATCGCCGTCAAGTAGATGCGCTGACTCAACGCTTAAAATCTCGTTGGTCAGATTTTTCCCCCAAGAGCATTGGCACAGTTCACACTTTTCAAGGTGGTCAAAAGTCAGTAATCATTTTCTCGACGCGCCAATGTCTACCTACTGATAGCCTTTGGTTTATTAATCGCCGACCTAATTTACTAAATGTTGCTGTCAGTAGAGCAAGAGAATTGTTTATCCTGGTGGGGAATTTGGGGCGAATTTCTGAAGGGGGGCATACTAAAGAGTTGGTGGAATATATTAAGGAATTTGGTGAGATGCGATAATTTTAAATTTTAATCATTGGTACATTTATAGGACTGAGAGCTATTATCATTAAGCATTTCTTGAGTTAGTAAATAAATGCTTTTAAAATCGGCAACTTCAGAAATAATTGATATTTTAAAATCACTACATAACGACTATCAAGACCTAAAAGAATTGATTTTGATAAAGGATTAATAAAATTAAAGCTAACGGCTATTGACATCGATATTCCGTTAGATAAATTGCAATACAACAACTACGACAGCCGGATAAATAACGGGAGTTTAGCTTCAAACGGAACTTGCTTAAGGAAATTACTTTTTGATAACACAAGTACCACTTATGATATCGCGTAGGGGACGCTTTTTATTCCGAAAATACGGTATCACATAATCAAATAATATACCAAATACGAAAAGACTTGAGTACAAAGAAGCGGACATTAACAAAAATCTCCAAGTTGCCAGCCAAAAGGGAATTCTCCTTTTATTGATATCAGTTACAACTATTTTTAAAAGCATTTTTCCTGGAGTTGCTTGTTTTGATGAACTTTCAAACAATGCAAAGTATAGCCAGGCTAAGGGTAAACTCACCAGGAATGCCGGTCTTGTTGGTAGTAGAAAATCGTTTATAACTAAACCTAAAAAATCTGCATTTAGGTTGAATTCACTAAACCAATACCTACCATAAAGGCTATAGAAAGGTTCGATACTTAAGAAAAAGCCCAATGCCACTACTATAGGAACCCAAATTAAGCAATCAATCAAAAATGCTAAAATACGGCTCAAATATATTGGAATTATATAATCAATAAGAAGTGCTAAAATATGCCTCCAGTAAAATGAAAAATCAAGGGTAATTACTAATTGACTAGGTATTTTGGTTCCAGCATTTAATAGCTGAGATAAAGATTGACTATTTTGAACAGGATTTTGCTGTGATGCTTCCTTCAACAATTCCAACCATTCCTGCATTAATTGCGGGCGGTCTTTTGCCTCTAACTCCATTCCTCTTAAAATTGCCCGATTCACTCTGTTGCTGATACTAGAATTAATTCGCTGCGGTGGTTCTAAGAATTCTGTACCATTAACTCGAAGTGGAGCAGGTGGAGGTAGTCTTTTCGTTAACAGAAAATAGAGGGTTGCAGCTAATGCATAAACATCGGTATAAGCACCTCGTTGTGCTACTGTTGCATACTGCTCTATTGGTGCAAAGCAATGAGAAAGATTTGCCGTGTGCAGTTGTGTTAAATCAGAAGTAAATTCCCGCGCAATCCCAAAATCAATTAATACAGCTTCTGGTTTATCAGCACGCACAATGATATTTGCTGGCTTGACATCTCGATGCAACAAGCCTTGTTTGTGAACAACTGTTAGTGCTTCTCCAATCTGGAGAATGTAGTCTAATGCCTTCGCTTCTGCCAAAATGCCACGATTGACAATTATATCTGCAAGATTTCTCCCCTGAATGTATTCCATCGCCATGCACCACAGTCGCCCTGCTTGGAATACATCGTCAACCCGTACAATATGCGGATGATTGCATTTGGCTAGCCGTAGCGCCTCTCTAACAAAATCTTCCTGTAATTTGGCAAAGTCTGGTCGGCTTTGTACTATTTCATTGAGAGTTTTAATGACAACTTGTTCCCCTCTGTCGTTACTAGCCAAATAGGTGATGCCAAAACCACCTTGGGCAAGAACTCTGTCGATAATATACTTACCACCTCGCAGTTGATGCCCAGATGACCAAATTGTTATAACTTGTTTGGGAGTTAACATTTCCAACCATTCTTGCATGGTTTGAGGGCGATCTTGGGGTTCTAATTCCATCCCTTTGAGAATTGCTTGATTTAAGTCATCACTGATACTAGGAACGTGTTGCTGTGGTGGAACTAACGGGGTACTGTATAGCTTGCGGTCAAGGGAAGTTGCAGGGCGATGACCTGTGACGGCATAGTATAAAGAGGCAGCTAAAGAGTAAACATCGACACATGACTCTCGACCGCCTCCCATTTGCTCGTAAGGGGCAAAGGCGACATTAGCAAAAAACTTTGAACTTACTGTGCTGGGTACAGCTTCGCCAGCAATGCCAAAGTCAATCAGTACTGTTTTACCATCTTGCTGCACCATGATGTTACCAGGGTGAGCATCGCGATGTACCAATCCTGCTTGGTGTACAACTTTCAAAGCTTCGCCTATTTGACGAATACACTTGACAGCTTCTTCAATCGGTAATGCTCCCCGTCGCTGCACTAGATTAAATAAACTCTCTCCTTGAACAAAATCCATTACCAGACAGTATGTCCCGCTCTCATGAAACAAATCCCTGACGCGCACAATATTGGGATGTTGGGTTTCAGAAAGCTTTTCCAGTCGCTGCCCTTCTTCGATGAATCGCTTGACATATTTGGGGTATTCTGGATCGTGTTGTAGGCTTTCGTTGGGTGTTTTAATCACCACAAGGTTATTCAGGAATGTATGCCATGCCTTATAAGTGATCCCGAATCCTCCTTGCCCCAGGACTTGTTCGATGATGTACTTATCACCCTGCAACTTGTGTCCAGATGCCCAAACCATCGTTGTATGATTTTGAGATGATAGAGTTTATTATTGCATAGTCAAATTGAGCGATGTGAGTATTGTTATTTATAGCGTTTACACTGCATTAATACAGTAATTTAATGTGTCTAAACAGCATTGATACTGTACATTACTGTATTGCCACAGCAATTAAGCATTAATATACTCAAAGGGTTTGCAGTGTCTTATTTCCAAGATTTAAGAACTCGTTGCGATTCTTGCGGCAAGGCGGAGTGGCTCTTGCGGGTTAATTGATATAGTCAGCACAACCAGCAATCGCTCTGCCCGTAAGAGCCACCGCAAGAATCGAGCGAAGCGGCAACGAGTTCGTCGGCGATGGCGTGAGATTATCGGCTCAAACCCTGCCCCCGTTGCTTTTGCTCCAGCATCTCTTGCTGCTGTTGCCGCTCTTTTACAAGAATCTCATTCCAAGTAAGCCCACTAGGTGCAATTCTTTTAGCCTGGGGCAGCATTGACTGAACGGCTTGGGTTGCTTCATTCCCCAGATCATCGTTATTAAATGCCAGCCCAATCCTGTTAATATTTCTGAGGAGTTCAAAAGGCAAGTTATCCGGATCATCCACTGCCATGTACATTGTTCTCACTGGTGGTTGCCCCTTGTGTCCCTGAATATCAATCTCTGCCATTGTCAGCGCATCAATGGGGGAGTCACACAAAAATACTCTCTCGATTTTATCCTCTGCCTCTCCACCCAATTTCAGGTGAAACCAGCCCTCTGAACGTTCGGTGTTTTTAGGATACTCCGTACAACGATTGTCAAGCCGTGCGGTATCCCAAACCAGTGCGCCTGATTTTTCACCGTTCAGATCGCGCTTGATAAAAACAACATTTTCCTGCTGATCTATGTAACCTAACCCCTGCCTTTGTAATGCTTGTACAAGGAAATTGGTTATACCGCGTTGTTGAGTGAGGTAATAGTGTAATACTCGCCGTAGACTCTCATCCTCTGCTGGGGGCGTAAACTGGGGTTGTTCTTGTAAGTGTGCCAGTTGATTCTTAGCGATTAGAACTAATGCTTTAGCTTCATCAGTAGTCCATCCGGCTGGACTGGCAAAGATAATTTCTTCAACCTCCTCAGATGGCTTATTATCTAATAGCGCCAAGATAGCAATTTCTTTGTCTCGGTCAGTTACTAATAAGCTTTGCAAGTCGGCACTGTAATACTTATATAACTCAGATGAAAGATTATCTTTTAGCTTTGGTTTATCTGTGGTTAGAGGTTGAGCAAAATTTTCAGCGATCGCATTTATGAGTTGTTGGCTCTCCACTGCTTGCGCGACAGGATTGTTTAACATCTGCTCAATCCGGGCATCATCGCGTTGTGATTGGTAGTCAACTCCACGATGTTTTTGCAAACCAGGGAAGGTGTAAGCTGCACCTAGTTGTGTACCACTAAAAGCCTGCCCATCTTTCTCATAAGAAATTCCTTTCGACTTCCCATTTCTGGTAAATCCTGTCCTTACACTGATGCCAGAAACCTGCAAGCGCATGATTAATATTGGCATCTGGGGATTGTCAACAGATGCGCTGTCAATTGTCTGCTGAATTTGCTCTTTAATGGTGCGCTCTGGTGGGGTATCGCGCCTACCTTCTGCAAATTCTGATTGCTCTCTTATAATACGCCTGATTTGCCCTGTGCTAGGTGTGCGATTCAGTTTTTCTCTACTGCCCTGCACTTGTACTAATTCATAGTCCTGCTCGATTTGTCGCAGAACTTTTTCAGAGCGCACATAATCCCAAGAATCATGGACTAACAGCCCCGTATCCATCCTAATTCTGCTGGCTGCAATGTGGATGTGGTCGTCATCGGTGTTATGGTGGCGGAAAATGACAAACTGATTGGCATCAAAACCCATCTCCTTCATGTAACGATTGCCAATTTCGCTCCACTTCTCATCATCTAATTTATCGTCTTTAGCGGCTGATAGAGAAACATGGTAAACAACTCGGTCTGCATCAGAATTTAGTTGTCGAGACAGCTTAAATTCCCGCGCCAATTCTCTCGCATTTCTCCCGCTCATATTGCCGCCGATTAGTTGGGCATTTTCGCGGGATTCTAAATAATCCAACAGCTTGCGAAAACCTCTGCCTTTAGTCTGCTTTCCAATCATCTTCGTCTTCGTCCTCCCAGTCATCATCATCAATATCATCAGATGCAATATCTCGTCTGCACTGATGCAGCAGTTCTAAAAGCTCTCTTAATAGTTCTGGGTTGGCTGGTGGAGTACGCCCAATTTTTAGGGCTGTGTTGGTTGCTTTGACAAGCTGGTTGAGGTTGTTGCCGATTTGTCCTAATTCCCAATATGTTTGCAGACTAATCTTACTCAGTCGTTTTGGTAATGGACGCATCAACGCATTGCGCCTCATCAGTTCACTTGCTGACATCCCCGCGTCTTGTGATTTCATCCTAATCATTTCCAGTTCGATGTCACTTAATCTCACTGGAAATATATGTTTTCGGACTAGAGCTTTAGACTGCTTACGATTCGCCATAATTCTGGGTTAATGAGGACATCACGCGAGGGGGGTTTTTTAAGGGGGGATACCCCCCTTAAACCAGTCTGCCGTTCGAGCGGAGCGAGATAAAGCGTAAGCTTTAAGGCATGGCTGGCTTCTAACCCACGCGGCAGGAGGGCGAGTCAGGGTGTAACCGAGGCGGGGGCTACTTCACGAGAGATTTTGAGTCACTCTCAAGGGAGGCACTTGCCGCCCTTGAGCATTGTCGTCACTTACATGTAGTAAACACGGGATGTTTAACTTTTGGTAATTGAATTTCGCTACCTCTTGAAAATAGTATCTTAGACCAGAGATAGCAAGAATCGTCAATTTAATTTAATAACTAGGAGTTGAAAAAAATTATGAGCGAATTGCTTTAACTAAAATGAATGAGTCTGCCAAAAATCAGCCAGACTAGGATTAGCACTGCAATTAAATATTGAGTGCAAATATTAATTCAACAATTTATTTGGTTGATTTTACATGACATCCACTGGTATAAGTTCACAGATGGGCAGAAAAACGACGGCTTTGTTGGTTAAGTTATTGCATCTAGCTCTACTGTCTAGTGTCAAGCTAATAAGCTGAAATTGGTCTGAAATTCCAACAACTGTCACTACACACCCAATTAGTTTCTCTGCAATCGATTCGGGTTGTTGTTGATTTGGATCTCCCACCTGATTTTTAGTATTAAAAGGTATACCAGATCCAGACGATTCTCCATGCTCATGAAGCTTTTCGCGTCGTGTGGCACGTCGATGTAAAACGGACATCAAGCTATGCCAAACAAGAGTATCAAGTCGGTAGACTTTAATTTTTTGCTTCTCAAAACCCGGCTCAAACCTTGACCAACGAAATTTAATTTTAATTCCGAACTGCGAGAGCAGCTGATGCACAACCTGCGTGTCACTCATTTTTTCGCTGATGGTGCGGTTGAGATGTTGAAGTATTAGGGGCGCATATTGCCGTATCTTATCAGCGTAGGGTTTCAGGTCGGCTAGATTCCATTCTTTAAAAGGATCTAAAAAATCGTTTAATCCTAATGCTTCTCGAATAGACTGCCGCAGTGCTGTACCGGAAATGTCCCACGGACAAACACCTTGATTCCAACTAGCTTGTTTTTCTAATGATTTGGCTGTTCTGTCCAGTGATAATGAAAAGTTGAGTTGTGCCTCTAAGTTGAGCAGATAAGCGCGTCGTTGGCCGCTTTTATCCCTCAAGACATCTTCTACTGTTAGCTCGTCTAAACAGTAAAAGTCTTTGAGATAGAATTTTGTGACTGCTAGTGCATCTGATGGCGAGATAGATTCCTGAGATTCTAAAACTACCACTTCTGCATAAGTTAAATCGGCAGCAGCTACTATAGCTTGAGCTTCAATTGTTTGAATTTCTTCTTTGGCTTGCTTTAACAAAACTTTGACTGCTAACTGGGATTGCCGCTCATCAATTTTTATGTGATGCCCTTCGTGTTTGAGCCGAATTAATAGGGCATCTCTTAGATTCCTCATGGAATAATTCTGCTCGGCACTAATTCGGGCATAGAGATTTACATGGGGGTTTGATTGCCAATCGAAATTAGCAATATCTCCAACAATGTCAGGTCTGAGGTTGGAACGAATTAAGCTAACGGTGGCATCGGTTCTTTGTTGTAATTGGTTTTTAATTTCGAGATAATTGCACGAGCGAGAAATTTTACAGAAATTTGTCCCACGTTCGGCACACCAAACCACACGCTCTACTGTGTCGCGCACACGAATTAAAGATTGGGACATATCAGCGTCGGTGGATGATGCCCCGGTGAAAATCCCATAGACTTTCTCGATGAAATCTAATAGTTCAATGCTGACTCCCGTTGCGATTGTGGGAGTACAAATAATTACGTCATATAATCCTTGGGCAATTACAGCATCGGGTGTTTTCATAAACCGTTTTTCAACTGTATTGCCGCTGGTTTCGGAGTTAATTAGCAGGATTCTAATTCCTGGAATTGCTTTAAGTAGCAGTCGCGCTGTTGCCTTGCTGGTGGCTTTACTATCTGTGGTGACATACAGCGTCTTGCCAGGCTGTAGTTGACGGGCATCAGTAATTAAATCGTTGACGATCGCTGACTTATCTAGTGCTTGAATAAATCTTACATGGTACGGTTGGGGTTGATAGTCGTTACGAATTAAGAAAATGGGGGTAGCATCTGCTCTCAGTTCTTTGAGGTAGTTTAGGGTCTGGTTATTTAAATCAGCGTCAGCAGCAATAATCCTCCTGGCGACTCTAATTATTTCGGCAAACCTGGCTAGTAATGCGGGGCGTTTGCCGTTTTGGTCGCAGGTGCTAGAGGTGAGTAAGTGACGCACTACCTGGACAATTTCATCAATGATTAAGTCGCAGCCGACAAATTTTTGTGGGTCGATGGCTAAGAGCGAATCAACACAAAAACCAATTCTCAGGGTATAAGCAGATCCTTTAATAAAATTGCCGTTGAATTTATCTAGGTCGCCACGGTAATCTAAGTTAGCCCTGGCACATAAATTTTGTACCAGCGCAATTCTGTGACTGGCGGCTAAGACTTTCTGAGAATGAGCTGTGGTTTTGGCGATAAACTTAGTTTTACCTGTCCCCTTGCTGGAGTCGATGCCAATAATTCCCGATTGGGGTAAGTTTTTGATTTCTAAGGTGGATAAGTCAGCTGTGGTCAGTTGTAGAGAGGGTTCGTAAGTTAAACGATTTTCTAAGCGTTGCCACAACTGCCAGTGTGCTAGGGGTAGTGCTTGGTTTAAGGCTGTTGACCAAGCCTTCATTCCAGCGTTAACTATTAGGTCATCAACACCTTTACACTGTCCAGAGTGACCGTTCCAAATGGCAATATCAGTCTTACTGCCAGCTGCAATCAGTAATCGGCTAAAGCGATATATGGCAGCGTTCACCCGTTTCTGGGTGGCTGGGTTGGTGTCCTGGTCAAAGGCTAGGGTCAGGTGTCTACCTAATACAGCAAATCTGGCTATGTCTTTTATTAGGTGGGGTGAGATGGGGTTGCCTAGTGAATCTTTGCTGCGGTAGCCGCCGTTAATGCCGTAAAGGGCAATGGCGACGTATCCCTCTGACAACAGGCATAAGGATTTTTTACCGCCTTCTGTAATTACGATCGGGATTTCTGGGTGAAGCTCTAGCCAGTCCCAGAAACTTTCTCCTGGCGGTGGCACTTCTACACTGTAGCGTTCTGCAATTAAGCGTCTAGTTTCTCGGTTAATGGCGGGGAGATAGGCGCGTGAACCGTTGCCAATTGGGGTTTCGTATTTTTGAATCTTGTCTTTTTTCGGGTCAGTCCTGGGTGTACTGAGTTTGGCTTGCCAGGGGCTACCGTCTTCCGAGAGCAGTAGTGCTGCGTAAAGTGATGGTTTTGCTTGATGCCCAAATCTGGTGTATTTCCAGTTGAGTGCATCATGTATTGGCGTGGCGACCTCCCCGCCGGCATTGATTTCTAAGTCGCTGATGATGCGGATGTTTTCTCTGTAGAGTGAAACGGCGATCGCGCTCCCGGCAATAAATTCTCTCTCAATTCGGCTGGTAAACTCCTCAATGCTCTCTGTTGGCAACAGGTTTTGAGCAGATGGTAGAACACTTGATAAATTTTTCAATTTCCTTCTCCAAGCTGGGGTGACATTGCCCTCGCCCAGAAAAGACAGAATTTCAACTTTTATCTACAGAACAGTTGGCGTAACTTGTGCGGTAGAGGGGAAAGAGTCAAGTAGTTTGGGTAAAGCCTTCATGCCTGTTCCTTTTTTTCCTTTTATCTGTTGGAAATAAATAATAGACATTTATAATTAAAAAAAGGCTCCACTTGATTCTTCTCCAGTGGGGGTTTTGCACTCTGTCTTTTCTGGCGGGGTGTAGGCGTGGTAGGTGTTGGTATCACCGAATCCACAAATTACAAGCGAAATCAAATGAAAAATTTGAGTCAAAGTCTGTGAGTTTGCACCTCGCAGGCTTTTTGGCTTTTATTGGCTCAAATTCCAGAGATTAAAGACTATAAATAAAGTTAGTCATTTGGTTAGGGTTAGGATGTTGTCTGGTAGTCAGCATATCATCGAGTAGCACTAGGTACATATTGCAATCTCACAGAAGTAAGCAAAAAGCAAGAAAGATTTTTTCCGTTGATACAAGGCAATGGGGCTGGCAGAGCATTTATTAAAGCCAATGCTGCTCACCCTATGTGCGTGGTCGTGGCTTAACATTAGGCGAAGTGGTGCTATCATTGCGCTCACTCTTTTCTTTAACCTCTATATCCTCATACCTTTGCCTTACCTTAGTTTTTCGTTCTCCTTTGGTTAGCATGTCCCAGTCACCAAAGTAGTTGATATATGCTTCTAAGTCTTCTTGTGGAAGAGATTTGTAAAAATGCCGTAGCGTTCCGGCGAATCCTTCAGAGTAGTTATCCCGCAATTGGCGGCGGAAGTTGAGATATCCCATCCAGTCACGAGCTATTATCATCGCGGTCATCGCCTGAAGGATTTTTTCTTTTGGTAGTACCTGAGTTGCTGTCACAGATTACGCTCCCCTCTGTGTATTCATTTTCTGCTGCTGGCTGGTCGCCCGTCGTAGGTGTTTAGTGTTTAGGTCATGCTGTACCGTTTTGTTTTGGCTGTTTTTGTGGCAATTCACCACGCTCTCTTGCTTCTCTCATAGCTACTTCAATTACAAATGCTGCTAACGCGGCTGTAGGTCTCCCTTGGATTTGGGCTAGTTGCTCTAAATCCTCAAAAACATAGTCGGGAACGGTTACTGAGAATTTTTTACTCACTGATCTACATATACTTTGAGTCATTATTCTACTCCAATATTACTCTTTGCCTGCTGTAAAGCAGCTTCTAAGAAGCTTTTGAGGTTTTTCTCAGACAATATTCCAAATAAGTTCTAATAAAATGCTTTAAAGCAGTTAATTAGATGCTAGCATATTTTTAACACCCTAGAAAACGCAAGTCACCTGTTAAATGCGTCTCAAGCGGTTTTAAAAACTGAGTTATAGCCAGATAACGAGCAAAAGCGTTAAATAAGGTGCTAATTACTCGCTAAATCACTGTTAAAGGTTAGATTGCTTGCTAAATCGCCTGTATTATGAATCGTTCACAAGCTTTTAGTTTGGGGAGTTCTATCGAACCAGACAGCATTTATGTTGATTTTGCCGTTACGAAATCAGAACTAGCGCGACTGTTAGACGTTACTAGACCAACTGTTTGGAAATGGGACTTGATTGCCTACTTTGCCCTTGAAAGCTACCGGGAAGCCTACCCCATCCAGACGGACAAAGCTAAACGCCAGCTATGCGAACGGGATAAAGAAGCCCCTCTAAGTCCCTACCAAGTATGGATATTGAGCCGTATCAAGTCCCTGATGAACTCGCTGCGAATTGCCGCCAGGGTAAAAGCCTATATTCGTGGCAACCCCCACCACTTCTCACTTTCTAACTTTCAGTACAAATCAAATCAAGTTTTTCACAAAGGAGCATAAATCATGACTGATATCACTATCAAAAAAGCCGCAGTTGACCTGGGAATTGCTGAAGATGCCTACCGTTTCATGCTGGCTGACTTCATGCCAGATAACTTTGAGTCTGTCTCAAAAGTCCCGTTAGATGTGGCTGATTTGGTCGCTAAGGCACTGCTTGCCAAGACACAGGGGCAAGCACTCGCACCCATCGCGGGTGAAGAAAGTTTGTCTATAAAAGAGCAACAATCAATCATTTCTGGAGTTAACAATACTCTTGCAGACTTCTGTGAAAGCATTGTCATTGAGTCCCATAATCTAACGACTGCGATCGCATTTCTCGCTGCCAAGCGTAACGCTGCAAATTTCCGGCATACCTATGAATCTGTGTTTAGTGATGAAGTAGGTAAGTATGTTGACGAGCTTAGTCTGGCTCTAGCTATGACTGCTCAAAAAATCAATGACACCACACCCAATGATTTTTTATCCCAACGGGGAATTACCCCGCGTCAACCCAGCACCAGCAAGGCAGTAGAAGAAATCTTGAATCTAGCAGCAAATATTTAGAATTTGCATCAAAGCTGGCATTGTCAAATAATCGGTTTCTATTTCTCTTGCACTTCATTTCAAAGGAAAGAAAAATGCATTTATTGACTGAAGTTTGTTTTTATTCCGGTGTGGCTACCCTCTCCCTAATTGGTGGTGTAGCTGCTTGTATATCGCCTTTGGGAGTTGGGTTATTTACTGCTGGATTAGTAATGTATGTCAACCAAAACAGACAATGATAGGCACAAATTAGAGGCTACTTATCAGTGGCTTGCTTTCAAAATCCGCCCAGCCCTTCTAATAGCTTGTATCACAATTCCTAGTTTCTTTGGAGCGTATATCTATGCAGCAAATTTTGACTGTAGAGCAAATTTTAGCAATGCTCAAAGGGTACGAAGAGAGTTTGAGGATGTTGAGGGCAACACCAGAGTATATGAAATTAGAGGCATCAGAGCGATTCACTACGTCAAATGACCTCCGTCTGGGTGATGCCATTCAAGCACTCTTAGAGATTCACGAAGCAATCCTAGATATCGAGTTTTACTCTCAAGTTGAGGGAGAAACTTATGCAAGAAACAACAGCAAGAGTGCGTAATCAAAAGTACTCTTTTGGAGTCAATAGAGGCAGCAATGAATAATTTAAGCAGAGTCTATGACTCAACCCTACTAACCAATTCCAAAGTCTATCAAATAGACCGAACCCTCTATCAATATCTGTTTAAAACAGGCACAATCCAGCATCCAAAATATCACTTTCGTCCTCTATCTGGACAACGGAAGAAGGCTGATTTATTGCTCAATCACAAGGCTTTAACTACTCGCTGTTATGAAGTGTCAGGGATGTCTACTAATGCTTCAGTTATCAGCCAATAATCATTGCAATTATCGATTTTTTGAGGTGAATTATGAATACTCAACCACTACCAGAATTGATTGCCCAAGCCCAGCAGTTAGTAACCCAAATTCGGCAGCATCCGCAATATCAAAGGTTGAACTTTGATTGTGACGTAACACTCGGTGATGTCACGCAATTTTTCAACACTCTGCAATGGTCAGCCACAGCTTCAACTGTGGATGTTTCAAGAGAAGGCTTTTTTCAGTGATGGGAGAGCGATCGCACGAGCCGGCAAGCACAGCGATCGCCTACATCAGCGGATTGTGAGTACACACAATTTGGATCTTACAGCATGACACTTGACTACAAAAATCCCAACCATTGGGGACGTTCACCCCTGACCGATTCCGCCCTTAGACTACAGCAGTTCAAAGTAGAAAATCCTGAACAGTGGGCGGCAATGATAGAGGCGGATATCGAGGCACTTGACACACCATTAGAAGAGATTGAAGATTACCCACCCTTCACTGGAACTGAATTTCTAGCAACTCATGAAACTATCGATGACCATCCATACTCTGCTGCATTTGGCCAATTCTTAGGCAACGGTATTGATGCTGACATTGCAAATATATTGGCATTTGGCTGCAACAGATTTGATTTAATCTCTGAAGATTTTGACGACCCAATAAGGCAATTAGCAACGAGAATTTATAGCCGATTTGAGGACATGGGGTATTGGGATGAATTGCCCCAAGAGTCGAGCGATATCAACTACGACTTAATACCTTATTAGGAGAATAACGCAATGGATTTTGCAATACGTAATCCGGTAGTTGGTCATAGTTCCCATATCGATGAAAAAGCGCAAACTTGGGGAGGCTTTGAAGCTGATATTCTGGGCTATCTTTCTGACATCAACAAGCTAGAACAGTTTGCGGATTATGCCAATAATGCCCAAGAATTATCTGACAGATTAGAGCCATTCTTGGACAACGCCAAGGTTGTCTTTGAAGCGATGGAGAAGCTTACAAAAGGGCAGGTCACTTGGACAGAATTAAGAAAACAATACGGCTCTCATGTTGCAACTGCTATCGCCAAAATTCGCAAACTTAATTCCGAGTTCGATTCGGAAATGAGTAAAATAGATGCCCAAGATAGAGCGGATCTATTGCGAATTGACCAGAAACGCAAACACGCTTTAGCTGAAGTTGCTGCACAGCTCATTTGTTACAAGTTCACCCAATTGGAATGTTTCTAGCTGTGGGTACTGCACACCTGTATTTTACTGCCACTGCAACAGGTGAAGGATTCAACAATTTAGTCACTAATTTAATGACTGGTTGCAGTGCATCACTAGCCCTATTGTGTGCCCTTGAAGAACCCATTAGTGAGTGGAATGAATCGAGAATTTCTACTAGTACAGTTAAGGCTTCTATTGAGTCGGTCTATAAGCCAAAAACTGCTGATTCTTCAAGTTCGATGTCTGATGCAGGAGTGGCCATATTTCTAGCAATATTAATGTTTTTGATGTTTGGTGGTGGTAAGAGTAAATGAATTATTTAAGTGAGAAACATAAAGAGTTATCCTCGTCCCAACAATCGGGTTTCATGAAGTGGTTCGGTCGATTACCAATGGACAAGAAAGCTGTTGCAATTGGGCTGAGTCTGACTGTAGGAATTAGCTCGGCTGCAATGGCGTGGCAGGGAACGAGCAGCGACAGAATTTATTTCTGTGTCAAAACCCCTTTGAAAACATTAGTGTGCAACGACAAGAATAACCGACCTTTCAGAATGACCCCCTACTACTGGAAGCAATGGAAACAAGAAGGAATGCCCCCTCAAGTAGTACGTGACCCAGCTATGGGAGTAAACGGGCTGGTGAAAGCGACCAACCCATACAAACCGTTTTGGGGTGCGATTCGTTAGTCAGAAACTAGTACCTGTATGGGTCTAGGGGATTGACTGCTAGGTTCAAGCCTAGACAACTGATTAATAATGTAGGTGTAAATCCTACCCCTTAAGTGCTGAGGTGAAAGCCCTTTCCCTACGGTAGCGACTAGTCCTCAATCCGTAAAGCGGGAATGAAAGGCGCTCTTACTGGGAGCCTAAACCTGGTAAGGAGTCGAGCAAGATATCCATGAGTACGAAAGAAAGATACGTTTGAATCATCGTGAGGTTTATGCAGCGCAATCAGGCTGATACGCTGCGCCAAAAGGCAAAGGATAAGGGATTGGCAATTCCCAGATTGACCAATAAGCACCCCCAAGAAACCCGGTGAAGAGTGTCGCTCTAAAGATATCAGTATTATTAATCGGAACGAAGTAACTAATCAAACGCTCTCAGGTGGTCGAATACCTGAGTAGGTGCTAACCGTATGCCTTGATTAGCGAGATTGAGTAGGAAGCGAACGCTTGGCTGTAATGGTCAAGATAGGCTGACGTACTCACGATGATTTGGAAGGAAAACCTTAAGTAGTAAGTAAAAATGTCTAAAACACTGAGCAATCAGATGGTGGAATGGAACGGGATAAACTGGCGCAAGCTAGAAAAGACCGTTTATAAGCTTCAAAAGAGAATTTTCCAAGCCTCTCAACGTGGAGATACTAAAGTAGTCCGCAGACTCCAAAAAACACTGATGAGGTCTTGGTCAGCCAAGGCTATATCTGTCCGCAAAGTAACCCAGGATAACCAAGGCAAGAAAACCGCAGGCGTTGACGGTATTAAATCCCTCACACCCAAGGCTAGACTTGAATTGGTTCTCAGCTTAAACATTAACAAAAAAGTTAGTGCAACCCGCCGAGTTTGGATTCCCAAATCAAACGGAGATAAGCGCCCACTTGGGATACCTACAATGATAGACAGGGCGACTCAAGCCCTTGCCAAACTAGCCTTAGAGCCAGAATGGGAAGCGCATTTTGAGCCTAATAGCTACGGTTTCCGACCAGGACGCAGCGCCCACGATGCAATTGGAGCAATATTTACCGCCATCAAACAAAAGAGCAAATACGTTCTAGATGCTGATATAAGTAAATGCTTCGATAAAATCAACCACAAAGAATTGCTTAACAAAATCAATACATTTCCAACAATGCGGAGACTTATCAAAGCATGGTTAGAATCCGGTGTAATAGATGACGGGCAATTCTTCGAGACTAACGAGGGTACACCCCAAGGTGGTGTAATCTCTCCCCTACTAGCTAATATAGCCCTACATGGGTTAGAGCAAGTAACCACAGATTACGCACGTAGCCTTAAGGGTGACAAGACACCAAATCAAAAGTCAATATCCCTAAATCCAAAAAGCTGAGATTTACGCCCACACTGAAATTGAAGTTACCCAGATGGAAGCATCGGACGCAATCTTTGAAGCGCAAACGGCGGGGATGAGTGAAGAACAGAAGGCGGAGTACATTAAGCAGCTACGTGAGATGAAAACACCCTATCTACAAGGGAGTCAGACGCTACAGGGGACGATTGACCCCAACGATAAAGTGACTGGCAGTGAACAACAGGCGATCGCTCCACAGGAGAATAAAACGGCGTGGGTACAGAATTTAATCAAACAAACTGCTCTTATCTGGGGCAACCAAGGGGGTGGTAAATCTTGGCTGGCTCGTTACGTTGCATTAAAGAAGAAAGAGGCAGGCTACAGGGTGATTGTACTTGACCCTGATAGCAACCGCGCAGAATGGAAAGGAGTTGAGAGTTACCACTCCTGGGAGGATATCGAAAAGCAGATCCGCGACTACGTTAAGGAACTAGAAGAACGGCTAAAAACCTTCAACAATTCATCTTTAAGTGAAGACCAATGGCGACAAAAACTGTGGTTAGAGGGGAAAGCTTTAGCCCTAATTTGTGAGGAAGCAACTACCTACGGAGATTTTATTAAAGATGAGGAATTACTGTCACTCTTTGGCAAGCTGGCACTGACTAAAAGCCGTAAACAAGAGATGCCTTTAACTGTGGTTGCTCACAACAATACTCAGACCTGTTTGTTTGGCATTAAAGGACTTTATAACCTTGTTTCTAAGATGCTTCAGGTTGAATGTTTGGCTCTAGTTGACCCAATTACACTACAGCCAAAATCCACGGGTAAAGCCAAGGTAAAACTTGATAGTTCTAACGAATGGCTTGATGTTCATCTGCCGACTATGACAGCTAAAATATCTGATTTTAGCTCCCCTATACTAGCAGAATCTAACCCCTATCCTCCCATTGATAAAGCCACTTTAGAGCGCATTTATGAACTAGAAATCAATATTGGTAACAAGGCAGAAATAAGCCCTACCCCATCCCTAACACCATTAGCCCAATCACTGCTGCAATACCTCCAGCGCACCGGAAGAACATCGGCAGTTATACAGGAGATACAGCCCAACTTTAAGGTAAAAGGTCAACGGTTTAGTTCAGAGGAATTAAAGCGATTGTTTAATGAGTTAGTTGAGAACAGTCTGGCCGTCTGGCTAGATGCTAATACCATCGAAATTACCCAAAATCGGACAGAGGGACAGAACGGACAGAACTAGACAGAATCCTTATGGAACAAGGGACAGAGCAGACAGACATAAAGACAGATAGTAGAAAGCAGACAGAAAACCCTAGCTCACCACTGGCAGGGTTTTCTTTTTTTGGCTGAAGTTTTGTCGTGCTATATTCAGCCCAGTTTTTCGCACTACACCGTTCTCGTCCCCTTTCGGGGAAGTGGTTAGGTAAATGCCCAGTTATGTTTTCCTGTTTACCATTGGGCCCTATCACCCCATCACCGCGATGGGGTTTAATAAAACCTGGGTGTTCTCGGAAACGGTAATTATCGATATCATAAGTATGAATACAAACGAACTCAAGCAGGAATTATCTATTGAAGTTTTACAAGCGTCTCTGGATGCGAAAATTGGGGAGAGCTTTACACTCGACACTGACCCAGACGTGCTATCACAACTTTTGGCAGACAAGCGATCTGAGAATACACGCATTGCCTATGAAAAGGATGTCAATGATTTTTTCAAGGTAATGACGGGTAAGCCTGCTACACCTGATGTGGTGCTGGAGTTTCTCCACTTAGAGCAAAAACAGGCAATCTCTGTGGTGCTGAAGTACAAGGCACAGATGATTCGCAAGGGGTTAAAGGAAGCTACTGTTAACCGCCGACTCGCAGCAATCAAAAGTTTGGTGGTGACAGGGCGGAAGTTGGGTGTGTGCGACTTCAGCCTCGAAGATGTAGAAAGTGAACGGGTGCAAAAGTACCGTGATACATCTGGTATTGACCGGGCAACGTTTGAATTGATTCTCAACCAGTGCGATTTATCCACTGTCAAGGGTAAACGTGACTATGCCCTACTCCGGTTACTTTGGGGCAATGCTTTGCGGCGTAATGAAGTGAGCCAGTTGAATGTTGGTGATTTTGACCCAGAAGCTAAAACGCTGCGAATCTTAGGTAAGGGCAGGGGAACCCAAGCTGAGGTAATCGATTTGGGAGTGGGGACAGTACAAGCAATTAATCAGTGGTTAATTGCTAGAGCCGATGTACGGGGCGATTCTCCGTTATTTGTATCGCTCGATTATGCAACTGGGGGGCATAGGCTGACCGGAGATGGTATCCGCAAAATGCTAGTGAAACTGTGCAATCAAGCCGGAATCAAAAAGCAAATGTCGCCTCACCGCATCCGGCACAGTGCAATTACTGCTGCTCTTGATGCCACTGATGGGAACGTGCGGAAAGTGCAAAAACTCAGCCGTCACCGCAAGCTGGATACATTGATGATTTACGACGATAACCGCCAAAAAGACCAGCGCGATATCACTACGCTGCTTGATGAGATGTTTTGATGGGTAATCTCAAGCAATTATAGCTTAAACGGTTGGTCATAAGGATGCTTTTGGGCAAACATTAACATCTCACTCATTGCCTCTGTGAAATCTGCAAAGACTTTTTCCACCAGCGTAAATGCTTTTTTCCTCTGTGCCTCTGTCAGTTCTATACTTTCAACGAAATACTCTACATCATCCATTTCTGCCTGAATATGACCTGTCTCTTTAGCAAAATGAGACTCACCAAAATAGGGATGATGCTGTTTAGTTATTTGTTGGAGTTCCTTGGCCACTTGTGCAATTTCATATAAAGCAACATTTCCCGTCGCTTCTATTGATTCAACCACAACCAACTTCATTACAATATCTTCTTCAAAGGTGCATATGGCAAATAAATCGTAAGCCATTTGACGCACTTTAATTGTTTCTTCACCCCATAGGAATTTCAATGTATCAGTGAAGTTTATGGAGTGGTCATATCCCATTACCTTCATGTCTTGCAGAAACCACACCCAGTGGCGACCATCTTCGTCGGTGTGCTGGTTAATCATCTCTTGGAGCTTGCTAGTGGCAGGTTCTTTACGAAGTATGTTTCTGTTGAAGTCTTTGAAACTCATTGCAAAAGGAGCAAAAGCCGGTGCCCAAGCTAGCCTTTGTCTTGGGTCTATACTCTTGTCTTGCAGGAACTTCATGAACGGTGTTTGAGCAAATTCTTGCTTCTTTTTTTCAATGAATGCTGTGACTTCTTTCATTTTTAGCACTCCGATATTTCCATAATTTGATTTTGAACAGAATGAATTTTTATCAGACTCTGTAAGTGTCTAATAGTCAGACAACCAATGACTGGTGATAATGTTCAATAAAATTATTAAGAGGCTTTTATGAAATTAAATGTACGTTCAAACTAACTAATTTATATCTAGTTAATTTACACAGGGAAAAGTGAAAGCAGTAAACGTTAGTTTCAATTATTTATTATTACACTAAAATAGTAAATAAAAATAATTAATCAGTATAAATTTTGCTGATACAATACTATCCTAAGTAGTAGAAATACTAATATTATTGAGCAAGAAAGGCAGAGACCCCTACCAAATTGAAAATTTGGTAGGGGTCTCGTTGAGGTGGGGTTAGAATCCCCATCTCAACGAAACCTTCTACCTTCTTCAATGAATCGAGGCTACTTAAGTAATAGGAATATCTTAAATTCAATTGTATTAGAATTTATAAGGACATTTCCTGAAAAATGCCTGTACGTAATGATGATAAATTATTTAAATCAAACGATAAGCCAAGCTAATGCCACAGGACTTCTTGTAGTTGATAACAACAGAAAGATAGTAAGCCTGAATAGAAAATTTATAGATATCTGGGGGTTACCTTCACAAATAGTGAGGGAGCAAGATGAAAAGCTAGCATTAGAGTTTGCTTACTCTCAGGTGAAAAATCCTCATATTTTTATTAAAGAGATTCAAGAAATTTACATACATATAGAATCAGAAATTTCTGACATTATTAAATTCAAGGATGGTCGATTATTTAAGCGCACTTCGCAGCCTCAATACTTAAAAGACAAGATTGTGGGGAGAATTTGGACGTTTCGTGAAATAACCCAGTGGAGCATTGAGCAGGAGTTAGATATAATTAAAAATAAAATATTTCTTTTTCCACATCTTGGTTAATTAAATTAGTCTCTTGAGAAAGATTATCATTTATTATTCAAGATTAATCATTTTTTGATATATTTGTTATTCCAAGTCAGGATCATGTAATTATTAAAACTCTTTCTTCAGAAGAATTATTGTCTATTGATATGGTAATACCCGCCCCTGTTTTGTTCCCTATTATTGTTGATACCTCTGCACCGATAACAATTAATGCTCAGATTGCTGAACAGATTAAACTACTAATTGCGATTGGAGAACTACAGCCAAGTGATGCACTACCCACTGTTACTCAATTAGCTAAACATTTAGGAGTAAATCACAACACTATTGCGGCAGTTTATAACTATCTAATTGAATCTGGTTATCTGATAGCTCAAAGAGGTAAAGGAACTTTTGTCGCTAACACTCAAGCTGTAGAAAATCTTGTTACCTACAAGCAATTGTACAATCTGTTAGGTCAAGCCTTTAATGCTGCAACTATAATTGGAATATCTCCATCTGAATTTGGTGCGGCTGCTTACGCACAAGCAGTAATGTTGAATCGACATCAGCCTGCGGCTTTAAAGTTAGTATTTGTAGAACGCTTACAACATAGTGCAGATGTATATAAAGCTATTCAAACAGAAATAAAAGAACATTTATTATTCCTTGAGCTAGAAGATTTAAAGGCTAAACAGCCAAAAGCGTTGCAAGAGTTGTTAGCCGCTGATCTTGTGATTACAACGGTGCAACATTTATGGGAAGTAACTCAAATAGCTGAGAGTGAACAGGAAGTAATTGGTGTTGATATTAAGCCAGACTTGCAACTTTTAACACAAATTTCATCTTTGCCTCGCAATGCTTTAATGTTGCTTGTTTGTCAAGAAGAGAGCAGAAGCGAAGACATGAAAAAGATGCTACAACAAGCTGGAGTTTCCCACATAAATTTTCAACCTTTAGGATTGGAGCAACTTCAGCAAAACCCTCAGCTTTTAGAACAGGCTGAGGCAGTTTGTGTTTCCAAAGAAGTTGAAGATTATGTACGTCAGTATAGTTCTCAACTGTCTAGGGTAATGGTTTTTAATTTTAGCCTCAATGAAACTAATGTGTCAGTTTTAAAAGCACGCTTATCCGCAATTCAATTGGCAAAATCTTCGTAACTATAAACAATCATTTTATTCATATTCAGCCGATATCAAAGCCACGCTTTGAAACAACGATAAATTAATGGTTTTGACTCTTTGGCGTTGCAAAAGTTTACAACGTGTCCCAATTTGCACGTAGTGCGATTCGTTTTGGAGAAACCCAGTATCTGGGGGGATTCCAGGCTTCAGTAAAGTAACCCAACTTGGTTGAGTTCGCACTTTAATCCTTTACTGATGACAACTTGATATCCATGTAGGTGAAGTGACAACTGAGAAACTAAGTCCTACCGCCCTGGTGCGGGGTTGAAAGCACATAAACGTACAACTTATTTTTACATGATGCCTTAACTGAACCGTATTGGGTTATAATAGATTAAAGAGCTTTGCTATGCCAATACTAGCACTGCTTATTTAAGAAGAAATTCGATTTAAAAGAGATTAGAGTTTTTAGAGTTTTAGGTGTATAAAGTTGTAATTATATGCAGCACGTAGTTGTTCAAAGGGGTGATCCTGCTCTTCCCGAAGTCTACAAGCTTATTGAGCAGCTTGACCATTACTTGACACATCTATATAGAGCGGAAAGTAATCACCTTCTGTCACTTGAGTCGCTACAACAGCCAAATGTGACTTTTATTACCATTAGCATTGATAACGTAATTGTGGGATGCGGTGCATTGGTCAAGCAAGATGAAGACTATGCAGAGATAAAACGGATGTTCGTTCTGCCAGAGTTTCGAGGCTTAAAGATTGGTCGCCGTCTTTTAGATGAGCTTGAATCCTGTGCGCGGGCATCTAGTCTCAAGCTAATTCGGCTTGAAACTGGTATCTCCCAGCCTGAAGCTTTGGGACTTTATGAAAAAGCAGGCTACCAGTATTGTGACCCTTTTGGAAATTATATCGAAGATCCTTTAAGTATTTTTATGGAGAAGAAACTGGTGTAAATGTGAAGTGGACTTCAAAGATTGGACGGTTTCATAGACTCTAGAAGTTGTCAATGACGATGTAACCAGACCAAAAAGTTGTCAGGGTCTGGAAGCATAAGCTAGCAGTTTAGTGCCTGAAACCCTGATTATTACGTGATATCAAGTCGGGGTCATGACGAAAGGTAGAGTCGAGGGGAATGTTGCCATTCCACCCCTCTCTTCCGAAACCGTGCTTGCAATTGTTCACCGCACACGGCTACTCAATCGTCATAATCCAAGTTTTTCTGATCTTCTTCTAGAAACCTCAGGGTAGCATTTCATCTGACAGGAAACGCTTCAATACATTGTTAGTAATGCGTGAGACATTATTATCATAGTTATTGTAGGATAAACTACCACACCAAGCAATAGAGCCAACTGAAAATACAGATCCCCCTTGGGGTACAGTATAGTAGACCATATCTGCACGTACCTTTGCACTCTGAGATCCTGACGTGCCAGGCAAGTTACACAAAAGTTCATCAACAACCTCCAAATAAGTATCGGTATGACCTTCTGATGAAGCTAACAAAAGAGCATGAGGAGGTGTGCCCTGATCAGTGTCGAAGATATCAAGCTCAAGCCCAGCTGCACCATTGCCCACTAAGCCAAAATAGCCGATAAGCTCGTCTTCTCCAACTCCCTCAAAAATCCATTCTGCTCTTGGGTCAAAACTATCGGCCTTTCGACGATAGTATGAGGAAACATCGAAGCCTTGAGCAATAAACCCGACACCGACTATTTTCTGCGGTGCTCTACCTCGATTACGCCATAAACCACCTAGCTCTCCTGTAAAACTCAAATGATACTCGCCAGGTTGAGCTTGCCAACTTTGAGTTCCCCCCCACCTGCGGATCTCTATAACATTGGGATTCTCCGACTGATATGCAATAACCCAGTAGAAACCATTCCCACCCATGTACATAAGCCGACCGCCATTCTTCTGATAAGCCTCAATGGCATTTAGCATCTGAGCTGAGTAGTACTCAGGGTGAGAGCCTGTCAGGATAACTTTGTAGGGTTTTATGAGATCAAAACCTTCAAGATGCAGGTCTTGATCCGTTATTACGTCGAACTCGTACCTCATCTCAGTCAACCAATCAATTAAATGCAAATCAGCGTTGAACTGCCATTGGCTGTACTTTGGCTTTATGTTGAGGGTTGGTCGGAGACGGGATGAATAGTAGACGCCACTACCGTCAGTATGAGTGTCGTAAGTAGATAGACCATATTCTCGGTGTTTAGCAAGAAACAGATCCTGCTTTTGCATAGTTGGTGTACAACCAGTCAGAAGTTCTGATAGAACTGAGTCAGTAACCATGTGTTCGTTGGCATAGGCAATGTAGCTAGCTGTAGGTGCTAGAAAGACAATCGGAGCTGTAGCTGTCCCTTTTTTAGGCCTAACGAAAAACGGAATATAATCCTCCTCATCGCCTACTCGCAAACGAGCTGCGTAGATACCACTTTTTATATCATCATGGATGGTTAGATTGAAGTCGGCTTCCCAACCCGCATCATCCAAATCGTCATCATGAAAATGTATAGCTCCATACTGCTCAGGCGCGTGAACAAAGTTATGCTCATCTGATGTCCAGTTATAACCAGTAACAGCTCGAGCAGGTAAGTTGATTGTTTGACCATGCAACTGGTTTGCAGACTGATCAAATATCTTATTTGTTGAAATCCCCTTAGATGTAATACCAATGGCAAAATTCCAAGCAGCAAGCAAAGCATCACTCGAAGTGTCCTCTATTAAGAACTTCATCTCGCTACTGCTGAGTGCTCGTTTTGAAAGTCGGGGACGGTCTATTTTTCCGTTGTAATGTCCTCCAAAGATCATCCTACCCGAATCAATTTTCTCCAGATATGCAGCCATGATAAAAGGGGCGTTATTGTTTAGCATTGGACGGATTCGGGTAGAACGCTCAGCTTTTGCAGTTACACATCCCGTTAAGTAGAAAGGAGAGAATTGGTTATTAACCGCTTCAATCACTGCTTCCTGATAGACACAAATTTGCCCACTTGTTCCATTAAATGAAGCTCCAACAAAATACCAGCATCGAGCCAACAACGGCGTGCTGATGGTGACTTTCTCAATCTGACCCTTACCGTCACCAATCCAAAAAGATAAACATCTATTTTCATCTATAAATAGACCATAGCCTGCGTTTGTAAAAGCAAGCCATTTTGTAAGTAAGCCTTGCAATCCTTTTTCTGGAGTGGTGGAATAAATAATAGCCTGTAGCGATAAGTTCTCCACCTGCTGTAGCTGAGGATTATCCGCCACTATTACATAAGAACCTGGATAAATATATTGCTGCCTACAAGGATACTCCTTACTGACATCAGTGTCGATCAACTCTTCCTTAAATCCTGGACCAGCAGGATCGATATCACCGTGAATCAAACGAACAATATCCGCTGCATACTTGTGTAAACTGTCGCAGCTGATCATAAATTGAATGCTTTCACCCGCTGACACACTAAGCTTATCAGTATAACCATTAATTGAAACCATTTTCATATTCTTTCTAAAGAGATTAAGCAACTTATGTTTGTCAAAGCAAACTGTTTCTAAATAGGATGGATTTTTCCTGCTTTACAGTAATAAGGAGGTTTATATAAGCCCTGACTCTTTAAGTCGCCTTATAAAAATATAGTGTTCAGCTTCTTCTACCGACGTAAAACACTCATCTTCACAGATTTTTGGTGGAATACCTCGAATATTATAAATCCTACCGAGGCACCATTTACAATATGGTTGAATACAAACAATAACATCCCTTTCCAGCATTTTCACCTGGCGTTTTCTTAGGTAAACTAAGACTTTTTGCAGTGCATCACTATGTTGACCAATTGGATTTATAGCATGTTCTTCAATTATTTCTTGAGTGACAAGATTTTTAATATTCGCAAAGAGAAAATTTTGCTCAAGTTCCATACATAAATCTTATTTATCAGACATTATACTAGGCTAATCATCATATCAATCTAACGTTACACAGACCCTGCTGAAAGGCATCTTAGTTCTCACATAAATTTTAATTTTTTCGGTTCTTCAGGACATGTTATGCCAAATTATTAGTTAAAAATCAAAACTTGACTTA